>Ga0302320_10000956_pt1 | contig 69301 bp, 72 predicted proteins | sample Bog_T0_3_FD_202130 | JGI IMG/M metagenome (GOLD analysis project Ga0302320, IMG submission 202130) | Peat permafrost microbial communities from Stordalen Mire near Abisko, Sweden - Bog_T0_3 | ecosystem: Environmental > Terrestrial > Soil > Wetlands > Peat | place: Sweden: Abisko, Stordalen Mire...
TGGGCGGAGCTGCACCAGGAGGAGCTTCTCGAGAACTGGCGCCTGGCCCGTGCCGGTGAGACACTTCACCAGATCGAACCTCTTCGATGACCGGACTTACCCCCGATATCACCGCCGTGGCCGTCGTAGAACACGGCGTGCTGCGCCTCACTTTCGCCGATGGCACCACCGGCGAGGTCAGCGTGCTTGAGCGCATGCGCGGGCCAGTCTTTGCCGGAGCGCGCACGCCGACGGGCTTCGCCAGGGCAGCGGTCGACGGCGAAACCGGCACCGTGGTCTGGCCCGGCGGCGCCGACCTCGCCCCGGACACGCTCTACGAACGGATCCGCACCGGCACTTGGCCGGATCAGAGCCTCGCTGCCTGATCGCCGCGCCATCCTCACAGCCCAAGCGCGCCGTGTGTCGCAAGCGACATGGAGCAGCCGCTCGTCGGACCCTATGAGATCGGAACGAGCAAGTTCACCGTGACCGTTCGTTGCGGTTCGATTCGGACCGTCCTGGTCAGATCGCCGATCCCGCTGCCGGACACGACGAGCTTCAGGGTGTAGCGACCGACCGTGAGCGTGAGCGCGAAACGGCCCCCACGAACCGCAGCACGCCCCGCCACGCGATGCGTGTCCGTCGCGACAGCCGTCACGTTCGCGGCCTGCACGATCGCGCGACAGGGCCCCGGAGGCGGACCGCCGCAGAGCTCAACCTTCCCCACAACGGTGCCGCTCTGGACATGCGAGGCAAACGCGGTGCCAGCCATCAGAAGCGCCACCAGCCACCATCCGGCCGCGAGCGGTGTTGCGCGCATGGCAGCGAGGCTACCGTTCGCGCCGCGGGCCGGTTCGCCACCCGGTGAGTGTCGCTTGGCGCGAACGGCATCAGCGCCGACTGCATGCGGATGGAACACTCTGCTCGTGGCGAGTGCGGGGAGAGACGAGTGACGGACGGGCTCGGCGGCCGCCGCGTATACCGCACGCGCGACCCGCTATTCGGCGCCGCGGTCATGGGAGCCGTCGCGGTCGCCTGGGCGGTGGCCGCGCTTGTGCCGGCGTTCGCATCGCACAAACTTCAGGTGGCGGGATACGTCTGGGCGCCTCTGTTCGTCCTCGGGACTTGGCGGACGCTGAAGGTGGGCGTGCACGTGAGCAATGACGGCGTCAAGGTGACCGGGTTTCTCGCCTCGAAGCGAGTCGCCTGGCCGGAAATCGCGCGCTTCGAGGTATCGCCCGCTGGACGCTACCCCTACGTGGGGCACGTGATCCGAAACAACGGCAGACCGCCGATCGTCGTCCTGGGAATCAATACCGCCCGCGGCAAGACCGAGAAACATCGCCTACAGGCGCAGCGGCAAGTCGACGGACTAAATAAGGAACTTGCTGACTGGCGTGCTCGCCATCCGGCCAAGGTTCAGGACGACACCACCGTTTGAACCAGCCGCGCACGCTGCTCCGTTGCGCGATGAGCAACAGCCTGACCGGCGCCGCGCGTGTGGCCTGACTTTCACCCAGCCTTTCAACCACGGCCCCGAAAACGCGAAACGCCCCAGAAACACTGGGGCCTTTCGATACCGCTACCGGGATTCGAACCCGGGTTTCCGCCGTGAGAGGGCGGCGTCCTAGTCCCCTAGACGATAGCGGCGCGGGACCGGGGCCGGAGGCTAGCAGAGCCCCCGTCCGCCGCTCGCGACCGCTCGTGCGATATCGTCGCCCGCTGCTCGCGGATGTGGCGGAATTGGTAGACGCGCACGGTTCAGGTCCGTGTGGAGGTAACTCTGTGGAGGTTCGAGTCCTCTCATCCGCATCGACAAAGGCCCTGTAAAGCAGGGCCTTTTTGGTTCTCGGTGGCCAGCATCGCCAGCGGCGGCTAATGTTCGGATTGTTGTCACTGACAAATCCGAACAATTTTCCGAACATCTGGGACGCTCTGTTCGGACCCGCCGCGGCGGTTCGATGAGCGTCAGCTTGGCCAAGGGCCGCTGGGAGGTTCGCTGGCGCGACTCCGATGGCCGGCAGCGTTCGCGCCGCTTCAAGACCGAGGAGGCCGCGCGTGAGTTCGACGGGGCGCTGCACGAGCACGAGCCGCTCGAACGCGGCAGCCGCGCCGACGGCCACGGCGCGAGGGATGGCGTCTACGCCTACCGCACTGCAGCCGGGCCACGATGGCGCTACGTCGTGCGGCGCAGCGACGGGACCCAGACGACGAAGCGCGGGTTTCTCAGCGAGAAGGCGGCGCGTGACGCGCGCCGGCGCGTCGTCGAGCAGGTCGAGCGCGGCGAGGTTCGTCACACGAAGGAGACGTTTGCGGATTACTGGTCGCGCTGGATCGAGCGTCGACGCCCGTACCTCGAGGGGAACACCTGGCGCGCGTACGAGGTCGACGGGCGCCTGCGCCTGCTGCCGGTCCTCGGCGAGCTGCCGCTGGGGCAGATTGCGGTGGAGGACGTGCGGCGAATGATCTCCGACCTCGCCGACCGGGTCGCCGCCGAGGAGGTGGCCGCCAAGACCGTGAACAACACGCTCGGGACGCTGGTCGTGTGCCTGAACGCGGCGGTCGAGGATGGGCTGATCGCTCGCAACCCGGCGCTGCGGGTCGAGCGGCTGCCGGCCGCGCACATCGAGCGCGAGTATCTGCGCCTGCACGAGATCCCGCTCTATCTCGATTCGTGCGCCGATGTCTATCGCCCGCTGGCCGAGGTCCTGATCGGGACCGGGATGCGGATCTCCGAAGCGCTCGCGCTGCGCATCGGCGACGTCGAGCTGGAGCCGACCGGCGGCCTGGTCACGGTCTACCGCTCACGCAAGCGCGAGACGATCGGCTCGACGAAGTCCGACCGCTTTCGTTCCGTCGAGATCGGCCCCGGGCTCGCGCGCGTCCTGGCGGATCAGCTCGCCCGTCGCGCGGAGCTCGACGGCGGGAGCGATTCAAAGGCAGCGCTGTTCGTGATGCCGGTGCGTAAGCGCCACTATGGCCGTGGCCGCTGGGCCAGCAGCGGACGCCCGGCGCCGCTTGACCGGACTACCGTGTCGCGCCAGTGGCACAAGGAGGCGCTCGCGGACGCCGAGCTGCGGGACATGCCGCTGCACTCGCTGCGCCATACCGCCGCCGCGGCGTGGCTCGCTGCCGGGAACTCGCTGATGTACGTGCAGCGTCAGCTCGGCCATTCCGACATCGCGACGACCGAGCGCTACTACGGCCACCTTGAGCGCCATGTTCTGGCCGCGGGTGCGGTGGCGACCGAGGAAGCGATCGCTCGCGCGTACGCGCGGCGCTAGACCTCGAACTTCAGCTGCGGCGGCGAGCCGCTCTCTGCCGGCCCTCCGGCACGGGTGCGTTGACGAGCCGAGGTATTGCAACGGGTCGCCGGTGTGGGCTTGCCGGGTCGCCAGCGCTGGCGAGCGTCGTTGATCCAGGTTTCGATGTCGCGCTCGATGAAGCGCAGCGGGCCGTCCTGACCGCCCAGGCGAATCGAGGGAATATCGCCGCGCTTGGCCGCGTCGTAGACCCAGCTGCGGCTGGTGCCGAGATATTGGACCACGTCGGAGGGCTTGAGCAGTCGGTCCACCTTCATCCTTTGGCGGGAGGGGGCCGGTCACTCTATACGAGCGAGCCATAGATTGCGATGATTAGCGATAGTTAGATCTGTTTGCCCGGAGTTATCATCATCTAGCCCTATGCTTCCCCGTCGTGAGCGCCGAACTGGACCCAATCCAGGAGCTGTTCGCGGCCGCCCAACAGGGCTGGCGCCGAGCGGTCCAGGCACACCGCATGGCGCCGCCCGACGCCGGGTTCAGTCGTCGCCTCGCGGACCTGGCGGCCGTCGCACGCGAGGAAGCCGAGGTCTGTCGCACGGCGGCCGCAGCGGGCTACTCCTGGCCGTCCCACACCTCGAGCGTGGAGCAGCCGTACGAGCTGCGACCAGGAACGGGCCGCCGGGGCCCCAAGGATCTCTGGCAGCGCTTCGACCGCGCGGTCGAGGAGCTGACCCGCGCCGCCGCCGGGACGGATCTGATCGAGGTCGCGGGTGCGCAGGAGCAGCTCGCCGATGCGGCTCGTGCTCTGGCGACAGCGGTCGAGCACGAAGACCGCGCGAGCGGACTCCTCCCCCAGCCTGATTTACGGGCTCGCCGCAGCGCTTGACTCGAACCTCAGCGCGGCGGGACGAGCACGCCACCAGCCCCCGAAGTTTCCCAAAGCTCGGCCGGTTCGCTCGAGCTGCTCGCCGTTGATTGCTCGCGGTCGCGGGCCTGGCGCTCGACGGCGGCCTGTTCGACCATCGCGTACACGTCGCCACGCAGGATTCGGTACGCCTTGCCGACGCGGCCACCCTTTAGCTTGCCGCTGTCGATCCACGCGCGCACCGTCTGCGGCGTGACGCCAAACTGCTCGGCGACCTGCGCAACAGTGAGGATGTCGTCGTCAGCCATCGCGCCCCATCGCGGCTCGCTGGGAGCGCTCCAATCGCACGATCAACGACTCCAACTCTTTCGCCACGGTGCGAGCGTCATCGATCGCGACTCTAACGCCCTGCGGATCGCTCGCGGACCGGCGGCTCTCCTGCGCAACCGAACGCTCAACCAAGCGCCCGAGGGCGACGCTGACCGGCGTCACTCCAAGCTGCGCGCGAAACGCTGCCCACGTCTCGTCGCTCACGTGCACCCGAGCCATACGGTCCACCGGGTGAGTCGCATCCGCCTGCGCCTGCTCCGACCGCTGCCGTCCACGTCTGCCCATGTCTACAGCGTAGACGATGTCACCACGGGTGATACTGTCTGATGCGAGGCGCGAAGCGACGAGCCTCTGTGGAGCCTTTCGTTTGAACCGCTAATCAGACCGGCCAGCCCACCGGTTGATTAGATCGGTGGGTGTCTCGGGGCGGTGGCATGAACTGGGAGAGAGGTGGCGGTGACGGAGGCAAATCGGTCGGAGCGCCGTAGTCGGGGCGACAAGCACGACGCGACCACGGAACAGCCGGCCGCGAACGAGAACCTGGGGGACGGTCCCCCCTCCGCCTAATACGCGTCCGTGTTCCCCACCGGCCCCGGTCGCGAGGCAACCGACGAGGAGTTCCGGGAGCTCTTCGGCAATCTCGAGCCCGACAACGAGCCATAGCACGGTCCTCGTGTGCTTCCACGGCGCAAGCGCCGCCGAGGCCGCGACCGTTCGGGCACGCGCGACTCTGTTGCTTGTGAGCAGAACGGCGCACCGCGGAGTGTCCTCGCGGCGAGCTGCGCTTTGCCGCCTGACAGGCGCGAACCGGCGGACGGCATGTCTATGAGCGCGGAGCGCTGACTAATGCAGTCGATCGCCTCGGGCGAGCTCGACTTGCACCTTCCGGCTATCGCTCGAGCGATCGAGCGCGCCGGCATCTGCTGCACACCATGGTCTGATCGACGCCGCTCGCCGAGCTCGTGGCCGGTAGTCGTGCGTATCAACCACAACGCGCGACCGCGCTACCTCCAGGGCCTCTGTGCGACGATCGTCGACGTGGACGCCGTGACGGCCACGATCGGCCTTGAACGCCGGATCGGCCGCTTCACCACCGGCAGGCTCCGCTGCCTGCTCCCGATCGGCCGCGTCAACCCCCCTCTCCAACCGACTCCACCGTGCGCGCGACAGCGCGCGGCAGTCATGGGCGTTCGGCGGTTATTTGGTTTTGGTGATCGTTTTGGTCTTGGTGGTGGGGATGGTGATGGTGACGGTGGTCTTGCCTTTGCCGTGGAGCTTGTCCTTGGCGGGCAGCCGGATCGTGATCTTGTGGCCCTTGATCCTGCCGTGCAGAACGGCGATGAGTTTGTGGCCGTGGCGGACCACGAGCAGGGCGGTGTGTTCCACGAGCGATTGCGGGATGGAGCAGTTGATCACGATCTGGTTGTGAACGGTGGTGAGGGTGCAGGTGATCGCGGGGGGCGCACCCTTGGGGCCGGTCGGCCCGGTGGGGCCGGTTGGTCCCTGCGGGCCGGTGGGGCCGGTGGCGCCGGTGTTGCCGGCGACTCCCTGGACGCCCTGGGTGCCGGTCGCGCCTGTGGGGCCATTGGGGCCGGGCGGGCCGTTGGCGCCGCTTGGGCCGGTTGGCCCGGTCGCCCCGGTCACACCCTGGGGGCCGGTCGCGCCTTGCGGCCCGGTCGCACCCTGCGGCCCGGTCGATCCCTGCGGCCCAGTCGGTCCCTGCGGCCCGGTCGCCCCGGCCGGCCCGGTCGCCCCGGTCGCCCCGGTCGCGCCCGTCGCGCCCGTCGCACCGGTCGGACCGGTCGGACCGGCAGGGTCGGGCGGCAGCGCGGGGAGCGGCGTGATCAGAACCTCAGGGTTGCCGGTCGTGTCGGTCGCGATCGACGCATCAGCCACAAAGCGCGCAACAAAACTCGAACCAGCCCCACCGCCACCACCGCCGGTACCGACGCCAGCACTGCCGCCGCCACCGCCGCCGTAGTAGCCGCCGCCGCCACCGCCACCACCGCTGCCGCCGCCGGCGCCAGCGCCGCCGACGCCGAGCGTGCCCGGCGCGCCGCTCTGGCCATGCTGGCCGGCATTCGCGCCGCTTCCCGGGCCGTACGCGCCGCCCCCGCCACCACCGCCACCCACGAAGCCGCCGCCGCCACTGCCGGCGCCGCCATCGCCGAACGCGTCAATCCCGCCGGAGCCACCACTACCAGAACCGAAACCGCCGCCGGCGCCGCCACCACCACCACCACCGGCAACTACCAACCGCATGCCAGCCGTGCAGGTGCTGACCGAGCAAGACTGCACGTCCGTGGCGCCGCCACCCGCGCCACCGGCGCCGCTGCCAGAGCCGCCGCCCTGGCTGCCCCCACCGAAGGCACCATCACCAACCTCGACGTACAAGGTCTGGCCGCTGCTCACGGGCAGGTAACCGCTGACAATAGCGCCATTGCCGCCAGCGCCACCCCCGTTGGCTCCGGCTGTCCCAGGCTGCCCGACGGCGACCACATACAGCCAGCTCGTTCCGGCGGGCACGTCGTAACACTGCTCCGCTCCGGTTGAGGCGAACGTGTTGACGCCACTGGCGTATTGGCATCCGTTTCCGTCCAGCGACGGGTTGGCGCCGGCGCCCGCGGGGCCGCTCAGCGCGAACACGGCCAGGAGGCCGCTCACGCACACGGCGAGAGCGAGACGTTTGACGAGCCTTGATGTGAACACACGGGCAGGCATTCGCGGCTCAGCTCTCGGTGGTGGTGCTCGCCGTGATGGCGCCGCTCACGGGCACGCTGACCGTGACGGTCGTCTTGCCCTTACCGTGAAGGCGGCGTCCGGTGCGCAGCCTGATAGCGATCCGGTGGTCGCGGACGCGGCTCCTGACGGCGGCGACGACTCGCTTGTCGTGGCGGACGATCAGCAGCGCCGTGTGCTTGATGGTGCTCGTCGGTGGGACCTTGCAGTTGATCTGCAGGAACGGGCCGAGCACCACCAGCGAGCAGGTGATCGCCGGCGTGCTGCCCGCAGGGCCGGTTGGGCCGGTGGCGCCGACCGCGCCTCTCGGGCCGGTCGGGCCCGTGGCGCCCGGGTTGCCGGGCTGGCCCCGCACGCCCTGCGCGCCCTGCGGACCGGTCGGTCCGGCCGGGCCCGGTGATCCGTTCGCGCCCGGCGCGCCCGGGGCGCCCATGTTCCCGGCCGGGCCCTGCGCGCCCGGTGTCCCCGGCGCGCCGGCGGAGCCGCTCGCGCCCGGCGCGCCCTGAGCGCCCGCCGCGCCGCTCGCACCGGTCGCCCCGGCTGGTCCGGTCGGGCCCGCAGGGCTCGATCCGACAGGTCCCGTCGGCCCGGCCGGGCCGGGCGGGCCACTGCCGGGCCCTGTCGCCGGCGCGATCGACACCAGCGGCGTTCCGGTCGTGTCCGTGGAGAGCGTCGCGTCCTGCACGAACAGCGCCGCGAAACTCGAACCGCCACCGCCGCCTCCTCCGGCGTCACCGCTGTAGCCGCCGCCTCCACCGCCGTAGTACCCGCCGCCGCCTCCGCCCGCAGATGACGCGCCGCCGCCGCTGCCGAGGCCGCCACCACCGCCTCCCTCGTCGCCGCCACCGCCCGACCCGCCGGCGGTGGCGCTCCCGCCGCCGCCGCCGCCGGCGCCCTCGTTGCCGTTGCCGCCGGCTGCGCCGTCGCCGAACGCGTCGATTCCGGCGGAGCCGCCGCCATTGTTGCCGGCGAAGGGGCCGCCGCCGCCACCACCACCCGCGACCAGGAGCCGCGTGTCGGAGCTGCTCAGCGCGCAAGCCGACGCCGAGCAGGTCCGCACATCCGAGGCGCCACCGCCGCTACCGCCACCGCCGATCCCCTCGCCGCCGCCCCCGAACGGAGATCCCCCATTTGTAGTGCCGTTCTGGCCCACCTCGACGTACAGCGTCTCGCCTGGCTCGACCGGCAGATAGCCGGTCACCACTGCGCCAAAGCCGCCGGCGGCGCCGCCAGCGCCGCCGGCGCCGCCATGCGCACCGACCGCGGCCACGTCAACCCAGCTCGTCCCAGCCGGAACGACATAGCACTGCTCCGCACCGGTCGAGGTGAACGTGACCGAACCGGACAGGCAGCTGGCCGCTCCCGCGACCGGGGCGGCAGCGAGCGCGAACGCCGCCAGCATCCCGGTGATCGTGGCGGTCAGCGCGACGCGCGTCGCCACTCCGGTATGCGCTCGGCGCATCGCTCAGGCCCCCGCGATCCGGGCATCAAGAACAGTGGGGTGCTTCGCAGCACCGACCGTCAACGTGACCGACGTGCGGCCCTTGCCGCGCAACCTCCCCGCGGCCCGCAACCGCACCGTCACCCGGTGATCGCGCAGCCGGCCGCGCACCGACCCGACCAGACGCGTGCCGTGGCGGACCGTCACGAGCGCCGAGGCGTGCACGAACGGTGTGGGCACGGTGCAACTGACCACGATCGTGCCGTGACTCACCGACAACGAGCACACCACCGAACTCGCGGTACCAGGGGGGCCCTGCGGACCCGTCGGCCCGGTCACACCACGCGGACCAGTCGGCCCCGTCGCGCCGGTCGCACCGGCCTGACCCGGCACGCCCGGCGGCCCCTGCGCGCCCGTCGCACCCTGAGCACCAGCCGGCCCCGTCGCACCAGCAGCTCCCGCCGGACCCGTCGGACCCGTCGGACCCTGCGCACCGGGGGGCCCGGCAGCGCCCTGCGCACCCGCTGGACCCGTCGCACCAGCTGGACCCGTCGCACCAGCCGGGCCCGTTGCCCCAGCAGGACCCGTATCACCAGCCGGGCCGGCGGGGCCACTCGCACCCGTCGCCCCCGTCGCGCCAGTCGGACCAGCCGGACCAACCGGAACCGAGGACACCGGCGTGATCACAACCTCCGGAGCCCCAGACGAATCCGTGCCGATCGTCGCATCCGTCACAAACCTGGCGGCAAAACTCGAACCAGCACCACCACCGCCACCACCGCCATAGCCGTCACAGTCACCGGAACACCTGGTGCCGCCGCCGCCGCCACCACCACCACCGTAGTAGCCGCCGCCGCCGCCACCACCGGAGATGGCGTCACCGCCGCCGTCTCCGCCCGCGCCCAAGGTCCCCATCGCGCCGTTCGTGCCACTGACGAACGAGCCCGGTCCGCCAAGGCCGCCGGCGCCGCCAGCCGAGGCCGTGCCGCCACCGCCGCCGTCTCCGTGGGCCCCGACACTGTCGCCGTCCGTGCCATCGACCCCGGCACCACCGTCACCAAGCGCATCCGCCCCACCCGATCCGCCGCCGCCGCTCGTGCCGCCATGAGCCGTGATTTGAGCGCCGCCGCCACCACCACCAGCGACGATCAGCCGCGTGTCCGACGTGCTCAACGAACAGACGGAGATCGAGCAGAGGCGCACATCCGACGCACCGCCACCGCCACCTCCCACCCCTTCGCCCACGCCGGCTCCGCCGTTCCACCCGCCCGCCGTAGCGCCGCCGGGATCGCCATTGCCGCCATCGCCGCCGACCTCGACCCAAAGCTCCTGGCTCGGTACGACCGGCAGATAACCAGTGACGACGGCCCCGAAACCTCCTCTCTCACCGCCAAAAGCCCCCTCGCCGCCCGGCGCACCGACCGCCACCACATACAGCCAGCTCGTCCCCGCAGGGACCGTGTAGCACTGCTCCGCCTCAACCGAGCCGAACGTATACGAACCCGTCTGACACGAGTCCGCCAGCGCACTCGGCGCGCCGCCCAGCGCGAACGCTGCGAACACGCCGATCAGGCATCCCGCCACAGACGCTCGCGCCAACCAAGCCCTCGCCGATCCCTGCACCAGCATGCCTCCAAAGTCGTGTACGACGGCTTCCGGCGCCGCAAGTTACCGCCATGCAGCGCGGCCTACAAGAGCCAGGATTCACAGCGTGAGGTGAAAGTCTTACCCAACCCCAGCCACCCAACCATCACCCGTCGCCGGGCGGCCGTCTAACAGCCCCGGAGGTCGCCAGCCGCATCGCGGGCAAGCAACACGGAACCCCATCGACCGACGCGACCGCCCGTGCGTGGAAGCGTCAGCGCGGGGCACCGCCAGGCGTGGAGGCGCGGCCCCAGCGATCAAACCGCGGCATCACCCTCGCCCTCCCTCTCACCCCGCCGTCGCCGCCTTCATTCTCCTCGCCCTCCGCGTCACCCGCCTCCAACCTCGTCCCGCGCACCTCCCCTCACACCACTCCCGACGCCTCACGCATCGCCCTCGCGTTCCGCCTCAGCCCGCCCGCCCGTCCTCCCTCCCCTCTCAATGCTCCCCTGACGCTCCGCTCCGCGTTCGCATCACACAGTATCACCGGCGGTGACATCGTAAACGTCGTATACAAACCCAAGCCCTCCAGCGTCCAGCCGGCGCGGGTCAGCCAGCTGTCCCCCAAGACCTTCTCGCGTGCCACGCGGACAATCCGACCGCTCTGCGCTCAATCGGGCGCGAGGTGCTCGAGATCGTCGAGATCGCGTGGCCGTCCGGCGGCCTGCTTCATCGCTCGCAGGTGTTCGAGGCCGCAGTACCTCACTGGGACGTCGCCGAGCGAGAACACGAGAGCATCGCGATCGAGTTCGGCGTACAGATCCTCTGCGTCGATCCCGGCGATCCACTGCATGATGTCGAGCGGACCCAGATCGGTCTCGAGGCGAAAGTTCCCACCGCGGGCGAGGTCGTCTTCGCTCGTCGCGTCTGCCGTCAGCTCCCCGGGCGCAAAGTCGCTCAACTCGGCGGGTCGCGCGTGCAAGCTGGCGAGGGCACGCGCCAGGCGCCGGAGGTTGTCGGCGTCCGGCGCCGGCACCAGGTCCAAGTCGCGTGAAGGCCGCGGATACCCGTGCGCCGCCACGGCCACGCCACCAATCAGGATGTGTGCAACACCGTGCTCGTGCAGGAACCGCAGAAGCGGTTCAGGATCGAGCGCGTTCATCTCGGCGCGCAAGCTCCGCGGCCTCCGCAACTCGATTCGCGAAACGCGCGAGCGCTCCCGCAGCGGCCACGTTCGCAGCAGCTCCCTGTTGGCGGTCTCGTCTTGCGCGCGCCGTTGCGGCGGCAGCATCGCGAGCGACCTCTTCATCGCTCCAGCCCCGGCGGACCCGTGTACCCAGATTCGCACTCGCTTGCGCAGACTCGCGGGCCGTGATCTCGACGCGTGCGCCGAGCTCGTCGGCGATCGAGACGATCAGCGGCAGTTCGGGCCGAGCGGCCTGGGCGGTGAACAGCCGCCGAATGCTGGAGGGGTTGCGCCCGATGCGACGTGCGAGCTCCGCCTTCGAGATCCCGGCGCTGACGCGCAGCTGGTCCAGCGAGCGGATCACCGCGTCGATCTGCTCGATCTCGCGCCGCTCGCGCTCGTAATGAGCACGCGTCTCGGGATCGCTGAGCCACGTCTCTTTGCGGCGTTCGTAGTCGGCTGTACCCGGCGGCATCGTGACGTGCACCTTTCAAGCGTTGCTCATGCGATACACCGCCAGCGTACCATAGAAGCAACGCCACCAGCCGCCCTACCGCTCGGGTCCGACCGCCGCGGCTGGGTCGATCCAGTGTAAGTTCTGTGTGCTCCAGTTCGACGATGCCGTCCCGCGGCCCCGAACGTGACCGCAAGGGCGACCCGTTCAGCGTGCGTTTCACGACGTCCACGGATCGTATGGTGGAAGCGGAGGCGCGCAGGACGCGACGCTCGAAGAGCGCCGTCGTCGAGGCGTTGACCGAAGAGGCGGTGCGCACCAGGCGCTTTCCCGGCATCGCCTTTCGCGGCGACGACGCCCGCCGGCGGCCGTGGCTCATCGGCACCGGCGTGGACATCTGGGAGACCGTCCAGATGCTCGAGGACTTCGGGTCACTCGAGCGACTCGTCGAGAACACGCAACTCAGCGAACGGCAGGTACGCCTCGCACTCGCCTACCGCGACGCCTATCCCGAGGAGATCGCCGCCGGGATCGCAGAGAACCGCCGCAACACCGCGGAGTGGCATGAGCTGTACCCGTTCGTCGAACTCCCCGCCAAGCCGTAGCCGCCCGTGCGGCTCCTGCTGGACGCCAACCTCTCCCCCCACGGCATCGCCAACCCGCTTCAGAACGCGGGACACGACATCCTCGCGCTCGCCTCCGACCCGACGCTCGAAGGGCTCGACGACCCGCTCGTGCTCGAACTCGCAGCCGCCGAGCAGCGCCTGCTCATCACGCGTAACAGCCGCGACTTCGCGCCGCTCGCGCGCGAATGGGCCGAGGCCTCGCGCCACCACGCGGGCCTGATCCTGATCTGGACACTCGACCACACCCAGTTCGCAGCGATCGTCACCGGAGTCGGGCGCTACCTCGAACGCCGGCCAGAGCAGCAGAAGTGGCACGGCCTCGTCGTCGCCCTGTGAGAGCGACCTGCCACCCGAGCCGGTCGAAAGCGGCGATCGCGCCGCGTTTGGTCGCATCACCGACCGCGGCGTACGTCCCCATGCGTGGAGGTAGGTGATGGCGCCGAGCAGCTCGTACCCGTGCTCGACCAGCTAAACGTCGCGGAGGCGTGCCGGCGCAGGCTCGCCGGGTTACGCCCGCCATAACGCTTGACTGATAATCATGCATGCCTTATGCTGCGGGCATGGCGTGGGAGATCGAACTCACCGCGCAAGCCGAAGCGTGGTTCATGGCGCTGGACGCCGATGACGCGGACAGGATCGCCGCCGCTATTGACGAGCCGCAGCGACAAGGTCCCGCGCTCGGCCGGCCGTTTGTGGACTCGATCAAAGGCTCACGCCATCACAACATGAAGGAGCTTCGATCGATCGGCTGCCACCTGCGAGCGCTGTTCGCTTTCGACCCGGCCCGCACAGCGATCGTGCTTCTCGGAGGCGACAAGACCAACGACTGGACCGGCTGGTACGAGCGCAACACCCCACGGGCAGACGCGATCTACGACGAACACCTGAAACAACTCAAAAAGGAGTGACATGCCCAAGACCCCGACCAAGAACTGGAAGGACGTACGCGCGCAGCGACCGCTCAACGAGGACAAGGTCGCTGCCTACAAGCGGCTGATGAACGCTGAGACGCAGCTCGCAGAGCTGCGTCACCGACGCGGTATCAGTCAGGCAACGATCGCCGCTGCGCTCGAGGTCAGCCAACCAAACGTGTCACGCATCGAACGGGAAGAAGACGTCTATCTCTCGACGCTTGCCCGCTACGTCGCCGCCCTCGGCGGCCACCTCGAGGTCCTCGCCGTCTTCCCCGAGGAGACCGTCACGGTGCTGCGTGAGCCCGATCCAAGCGAGACCTCTGTCCCGGCCTGACGGTCAGCGGCTCAGCCTGGCGCGCCAGCCTGCCGTGGCAACATCGTCACAATGTCTGGCGAGCGCCCGACGCTGCGCACGAGGTCCGACTGATCTGCTGTCTCGCTATGCACCAGGCGAACGAGCGGAATCGACGCGGTGGTGTCGCTGTTGATCGCATAGCACATGGCTCGGTAGGTCTTGGCGCGTTTGGCGAACATGCGTCGCAGCACGGGTACATTGACGTCGACGTAGTCGTTGCAACTCACGACTCCAGCCTGGGCTCACCCAGCAGCCAACCAACTCGCCCGCGTCCGCCTGGAGTGCGGGCGCTTCGGCAGCAACGCGTCGAACCATGGGTGCGATCGCGGCGGGACGCACTCCAAGAATCCGTGCGATCTCGCGCGGTGACGACCCTCCGGCGCGCAGCCGCCGAACCTCCTCGAGCAGCTCACTGTCGTGCACGACTGAAAGTTCAGCGTTGTGATCGGATGGAACCCCCGCCGCTCTCGTTAGCCGCAGCGGAGCGACGATGAGCGACAGGCTCCAGCGACCCGCCGACACGGGGGAGGCGGTCGCCGCGAGCGTGACGACGGGCGGCGCGCGGGTGCAGCGGGCTCAGTCGAGAGCGCCGGGCTCGGCGAGCCAGACGCTCTCCGTACCCAGCACGCCGCAGAGCTCGTCGTAGTGGCGGTCGTAATGCAGCACGCCCGCGCCACGCTCAGCGGCTGCAGCGGCGATCAGATAGTCGGCCGCCGGGATGCGACGTCGTCCGCCGAGTTCGCGCGAGACCCCGATCGCGGCCTCTCCGACAGCGCGTGTCACGGGGGCGGCCGGCAGCGCCGCCAGCGTCCGATCGAGGTCGTCGAACGCGCCCTCATCTCGCGCACTTGCCAGCAGCTCCAGCGCCACGACCGGGCAGACCACGAGCAGGTTGGCCTGAGCGGTCGCAACCCAGCGCGGAAGCACGTCCAATGTGCGCTGACGGACCCAGGCGGACGTGTCGAAGACGAGCTGCCCGCCGGACCCGTACCGTTCAGCGCGAGGCATGCAACGCCGAGGAGACAGCGAAGTCGTAGCGATCGTCGTCGCCGGCAGCCACGCGCACCAGGTGTTCGATGGCGTCGTGCTCGTCGAGTCCCTGCACGCGCATCGCCTCTGCGCCACGCAATGCGAGATCCCGCACCGCGCGAGACCGCGGCACAGACCCTCCGAATTCGGCCAGCGCCGCGGCCAGCTCTGGATCGACGGTTACCTGGATCCGCGACTTGGTGGATGACATCGGCGAAGTGTACCACCGAGGTGGTACTAGATCTCGAGTTCGACCCGAGGGTAGGCTGGCCCTGCGCACCGTGCAGAACCGGCCGCGCAGCGGGGGCCGCTTCAGCAACATCTCGCGGGCCAGCGTGACAACACCGTGACAACATCCATACCGTCCACTGCGTCCAACCCGTCCACGGAACCCCGCAATTTGGACGTATCGGACGCCCGCAGACGCATCCACGGGGCCTCGATTCGGTTCAGGTCCGTGTGGAGGTAACTCTGTGGAGGTTCGAGTCCTCTCATCCGCATCTCGAACCGGCTGCAAATCAGCTGGTTCGTCGTTGCGTGGCCGCGGAGCCACCAGACGCGTCGACGCCTGCGGACAACGGCGCGCAGCCGGTCGAGCGAGCCGATCACCCCGCAGCTAGCCCGCCCCGAGCTCGCCGTGCGGGAGCACGACCTGGGCCGCCTGCTCGGGCGTGACATTCGGATAGAGCGTGCGCAGGACAGCGATTGCCACGACTGCGCCGACGAGTTGCGCCACGACGAATCCGGGCACCGATGGCGGTGCGATGCCGGCGAAGGTGTCAGAGAAGATTCGCCCGACGCTGATCGCCGGGTTCGCGAAACTTGTTGAGCTGGTGAAGAAGTACGCGGCGCCGATGTAGGCGCCGACCGCGGCAGGGGCGGCGGCGCCTCTTTTTGTGCGCGCGAGGGCGAAGATCACGAGGATCAGGCCAAGCGTCGCAATCACCTCCGCGAATAGATGCGCCTGTGACGCCCGGTGCTTGGTCGAGATCGTCACGGCAGTCTGCGCGAACATCGCGTTTGCGGTGATCGCCCCCGCAACGCAGCCACCAACCTGAGCCGTGGTGTACGCGAATGCGTCGCGCCAGCGCAGCCCGCCGAAGCTCGCGTCGACCAGCGAGACGACCGGGTTGAAGTGCCCGCCCGAGACCGGTCCGAACATCAGGATGATGGTGAACAGGCCGGCGGCCGTAGCCGCCGCGTTCTCGAACAGGGCTTGGCCTGCGTTCCCTGGCGAGAGGTGTTGTGCGGCGATGCCCGATCCGATCACGACCGCGGCGAGGAACGCGGAGCCGAGGAACTCCGCAAGGAGTCTGCGACCAAGCGGCTGGTTCACTGCGCCTCCCGCGCGCGGCGGACCCGGCGGTTGCCGCAGCGGCGAGCACCCCGAACCGTGGCGCGAACGAACGCGACGCACCTCATCCCGGCCTTCCTCTCATTGTCGGCGGAGCCCGTCGGCGATGAGGGCTTTCACGCGGGCCTCGATCGTGTCGCGAATCGCGCGGATCTCCTCGATTGGCCGGCCAGCCGGGTCCGGGAGAGCCCAGTCCACGACGGTCGTGGGCACGTACGGGCATGCGTCACCGCAGCCCATCGTCACCGCCAGATCAGCGCGCTGCTGCATCTCGACCGTCAGCCGCTTCGGTTTGCGCGCGCCGATGTCGATCCCGACCTCGAGCATCGCCTCAACGACGTCCGGCCACACCTGCGCCGCCGGGTCAGTGCCCGCCGAGTCCGCGGTCGCATCGGCGGGCGCGTGGCGCTCGAAGAACGCCTGCGCCATCTGCGAGCGGCCGGCGTTGTGATTGCAGACGAACAGGACGTAGGTCATCGCGCACTCTCGCAGCCGAGTGGTGGTGGCAGGCGCGTCATGCCGGGCAGAGTATTACATTGACAAGTGTCAGTCCAATCGATATACCTAGATTGATGAGCGTCGATTTGCTGCTCTCGCCGAAGACGAAGCGCCCAGCCGGTGAGCCGTGCTGCGAACCGGTCGTCTACCCCGACGTCGAACGCGACCACGCGGGGCGCATCGCGCAGATCGCGAAGGCGCTCGGCGACCCTGTGCGACTGCAGCTAGTCGATGTACTACGCAAGCACGCCGGCAAGGTCTGCGTCTGCGAACTGGTGCCGCTGTTTGACCTTCAGCAGCCCACCGTCTCGCATCACCTCAAGGTACTTCGAGACGCCGGCATCGTCGGCTCCGAGCGCCAGGGTCTCTGGGCCTACTACTACGTGGTGCCCGACGCACTGCAGGAGCTCTCCGCATGGCTGACCTGAACAGGAGCTGGCCGCATGCCTGAACTGAAAGACGTGCGCGAGAGCGTGCGCGAGCGCTATGCCGCACTCGCCAAGCACGCAACAGGAGCGCAAGCCGACGGCTGTTGCGTCGCGGAAGCCAGGCTCGCCAGCCCGGCGGACGCAACCGGCGTGTTCGGCTCCGCCCTCTACTCCGACGCGACGCTCGAAGGCGTCCCCGCCGGCGCCCTGCAGGCATCGCTCGGGTGCGGGGTACCGACCGCAGTCGCCGATCTCCAGGCGGGCGAGACGGTGCTCGACCTCGGCTCCGGTGCCGGCGCGGACGTGCTGATCTCCGCCGCGCGTGTCGGGGCAGGCGGCAAAGCGATCGGCCTCGACATGACCGACGAGATGCTCGTGCTCGCGCGCGCCAACGCAACCGAGGCCGGCGTCGAGAACGTCGAGTTCATCAAGGGCTACCTCGAGCTGATCCCGCTCCCGGACGCGAGCGTCGACGTCGTCATCTCCAACTGCGTGATCAACCTCACCGCCGACAAACCCTCCGTCATCCGGGAGGCTGCGCGTGTCCTGCGCCCAGGCGGGCGGCTGGCGATCTCAGACGTGATCGCAGATCCCGACCTCGACGACACGACCAAAGCAGACGTAGGCGCATGGACCGGCTGCATCGCCGGAGCGCTCACCGCACCTGCATTCCGGGACGCGCTCAGCGCGGCGGGCTTCGAGGACATCGAGATCCGCGCGACGCACCCGGTTCACGAGCACGCGACTGCGGCGATCGTCCGCGCGCGCAAGCCGGCGGCAGATGCGTGCTGCTCGCCGACGACTCTTGCGCACTGCTGCGAGCCGGCCGCCAAGGAGGAGTGCTGCGGCGCCGCCACGAGCGCGCCGCCGCCAAGCTGCGGCTGCCAGACCTGACGCGACTCAGGAGTAGCCGGGCTTCAACCGCCGTAGATGCGCTCCCGGTAGTCGGTGAGCATCCGCTGCGCGCTGAACTGCGGCGCGAGCGTCCGCAGCGATGCGCGCACCATCTCCAGCCAGCCGTGCGGCGGCCGCTCCGCACCGCGGTCGTAGAACAGCGGCACGACCTGCTCGCGTAGCAGGCGTTGCAATTCCGCCCCATCCCGCGCGTCCTGAGCTTCCGTGTCGGTATCGACATCGCCGGACAGTGACCAGCCGTTGCCGTCCGTGTAGGCCTCGGCCCACCAGCCGTCGAGCACGCTGAGTTGCAGGCCGCCGTTGATCGCCGACTTCATGCCGCTGGTCCCGCTCGCTTCGAGCGGCGGGCGCGGCAGGTTCACCCAGACGTCGCAGCCCTGCACGAGCAGGGCAGCGCTGGCGAGGTCATAGTCGTCGAGGAAGACGACGCGCGCGGCCACCTCGGGCAGCGCCTTGAGCTCGAACAGCTCAGCCAGCATGCGCTTGGCTTCGTCGTCGCGCGGGTGCGCCTTGCCGGCGAGCACGATCTGGATCGGATGTCCGCCGCGCAGTAGATCGCGCGCCGCCTCGCGGTCGGCGACCAGCAGCCGCAGGCGCTTGTAGGTCGCAAGCCGGCGCGCGAACCCAACCGTGAGCACGTCCGGGTCGAATGCGTCCGCGGCCGCGCGCGCATAGTCCAGCGTGTCACCGCGCCCAAGCCGCTCAGCGACACTGCGGTCACGAACCGCCTCGACGAGCCTCGCGCGCTGCGCGTTGCGTGCCGCCCAAAGCTCCGCGTCGGGGATCCGCGCAACGGCGTCCCAGACGGCCGCCTGACCGGCCTGCGCCAGCCAGCCCTCGGGCAGGTGGCGGTCGAGTAGCTCGTGCATCTGCACGCCCAGCCAACTGGGCACGTGGACGCCGTTGGTGACGTGGCCAATCGGAACCTGCTCGAGGGTCAGCTCTGGCCACAGGTCATGCCACATCTCTCGCGCGACCAGACCGTGGCGGCGGCTCACCGCGTTGGCCCGCGACGATGTTCTCAACGCGAACTGACTGATCCCGAACGACTCGGCGCTCTCCTGCGGGTGCGTGCGTCCAAGCCGCGCCAGCGCGTCGATGCCGATACCGGCCTCCTCCGCGAAACCGCCTGCGGCCGCGGCGATCTGCTCGATTGGATAGGAGTCGTTGCCTGCCTCGACCGGAGTGTGCGTCGTGAACGCGAGCCGCGGGCGCACCGCCTCGAGAGCCTCCTCGAGATTCGCGCCGCCCGCGAGCTGCCCCCGGGCGAGCTCGAGCGCGGCGAACGCGGCGTGACCCTCGTTGAGGTGAAGCCGGCTGACCTCGATGCCCATCGCCACCAGGGCTCGCACTCCGCCGACGCCGAGCAGGAGGTATTGCGCCAGGCGCAGCTCCGGGGCCCCGACATACAGCCGTGAGGTGATCCAGCGCGCGGCGCGCGTGTTCTCGGGCCTGTCGGTGTCGAGCAGGTACAGCGGGACGCGGCCGACGTTGACGCGCCAGATCTGCGCGCTCACGCGCTCGCCGGCGATCGGCACGGCCACGGTCAGCGGCGCACCGTCGGCGCCGGTGACAAGCGCGGCCGGGAGACGGTCGGGATCGGTTTGCACCCAGTACTCGTGCTGGAGACCGTGGGCATCGACACGTTGGCGGAAGTACCCCTGGCGGTAGAGCAGGCCGACTCCGACGAGCTCCAGGGCGTCGTCGGACGCCTGCTTGAGGAAGTCGCCGGCGAGCGCGCCGAGACCGCCTGAGTAGATCGGCAGCGAGGCGTGCACGCCGAACTCGGCGCAGAAGAAGGCCCGGGCGCCGCCGGGCGCACCCGGGTCGATCGCGGCGGCGCGCGCAAGCTCGGCTGCGAGCGTCGCTTCGGCGCGGGCGATTCGCGCGACCAGTGCGCGGTCTCCGGCAGCCCGCGTCAGCGACTCATATGAGGCCTCCTGCAGAAGGTGAACCGGGTTTCCGGCGACGCTTGCCCATCGCTGCGGGTCGATGCAGCGGAACAATTCCTCGCCGTCACGCTGCCACGACCAGTGGTAGTTGTAAGCGAGACCCGCAAGGCCGCCCAGAGACTCCTGCAGGCGACCGGCCAGCGCGGCAGCGGCGCGCTCGGTGTCGCGCTGCCCGTCGAATCCACCGGCGTTCATGGCGTCCGCTGCCCGAGCGGCCCGCGCAACGCCGAGAGCCGCGCGTGAATGCCCGCGCGGCCGCGACTCGTTGACGATGTGAGCCCGGCGCCGCGGGCAACCAGACGCACAGCAAGATTCTATCGGCGCGCCCGCGGTCGCTCGCCGCCCCCGAGCACCCGGGGAGACTCAGGCCGCGGCGAGCTTCGGCACGTCGCGCACAATGTCCGATGGCGCGAAGCTCGAGGAGTAGATCGTCTCGATCTGACCCCGGCCCGTGATCCCGTAGACGAGCGCCGTGTGAGCGACCAGCTCCGGATTGCCCGCGTCACGCCGCGAGCCGACGCCCCACTGGCTCCACACGCGCGCCAGCACCGCGGAGGTTCCCAGCAGATACTGCATCTCAGCGGTCAGCTCGTGAGCCGACAGGAACTGGGCGACCGACGCGGGCGTGTCGCCCCGCGGGTCCACGGAGACGGCGATCACCTGCACCTCCCGCCGCTCACTCGGCGGCATCGCCAGCAGCGCCGTGTGGAGCTTCGAGGCGATGATCGGGCAGACGTTCGGGCAGTGCGTGTAGAGGAACGTCACGAGCACCGCCTTGCCGCGGTAGTCCGCGATGTTGACGGGCACGCCGAGATAGTTCTTCAGCGCCAACGGCGGCGCCGGCTTGGGCGAGCTGAGCGCGTAGCCGGCGTAGCTACTGGTCTTGACAGAGGCGGCGCCGAGAACCGTCGGCGCCGGGCGCCCATGGATCAGCAGCGCCGCGAGCGCCCCGACCGCCACCAGGAAGACCGCCAGCAGGAGCAGGTCGCGGCGACGGAACGCCGACCCGCCCGGCTTGGCGGCGCTCACAACTGGTGTCGGCTCAGAGTCGGTCGCCATGGCGGACGCTGCGCGAGTCTAGCTGCTGCGCGGCGGCCCTCCGGCCGACTGACGCGCCGACGCTTTGGCGCTCGCAGCGCAGACGCGGCCCGCGAAATTTCGCGGGCCGCTTGCATTGGTCCGGCCGGCACGGTAGAACCCGCACTGTGAGGGTGAGGGCTCTGGCGGTGGCGGCAACACTCGGTGTGCTGATCGCGCTGGTCGTCGTCTACTTCATCTTCTTCCTGGAGTCGGGCCCCGCGGCGATCGCGGCCGTCGTCAGCGACGGAACCGCGCGTCTGACGCTTCAGACGGTTCCCTCCTACGGTCACCACCCGTTCCCAGACTGGGTCAGCTACATGGCCAAGGATCCGGCGGGCAAGTGGGAGCACACGACGATCTACAAGGTGCCGGCGCACACACTGGTCGAGGTCACCGTCTACCAGTACGACGGCGACAGCGGCTTGCGCAACGCGTTCCTCTCGGGGGTCAGCGGCACGACGGGCGACCTCGAGACGATCAACGGCACGCCCCAGCACGGGATCAACCCGAACGACGCCGCGCACACCTTCACGATCCCCGACCTTGACGTGAATGTGCCGCTACCGGGTGTCAACCCCAACGCCAAGAACCAGTGCGGCGTGGCGCCTTGCTCGCTCGCGGAGGCGCACAACACGATCACCTTCAGCTTCCGCACACCCGGCAAAGGCACCTACCGCTGGCAGTGCTTTGTTCCGTGCGCTGCGGGCTTCTTGTTTGGCAACGGCGGGCCGATGCAGACGATCGGCTACATGAGCGGCCTGATCGAGGTCTCGTGAGCGAGGCGGCCGCGGTGTCCGGCAGGACGACCGGCGAGCCGCGCCACGGCGTGCGCATCGCGACGATCTGGGCGGTTGCGACGGCGATCGCGGTGCCGCTCGTGATCTGGGTCGTGGGTCCACACATCCCGCCGTACTCGATGAGCCAGCAGACTCGCGACCAGCACCAGGTCGACGTCGTGCTGACGGCTTTGGCGACGCCGATCGTGCTGATGATCTGGGTCTACTTCGGCTACGCGGTCCGCGTGTTCCGCCAAGATGGTGAGGCGATCGTCGACGGCCCTCCGATCACCGGCCACCGGCGCGTAGAGCTCACCTGGCTGATCGCAACGAGCGCGCTCGTGCTCGGGCTCGCGGTATTCGGCACGGCAGATCTGCTGACCACCGGCGGAGCCGGTGGCGGCGAGGGCCCCAACCCGGTCGCCAAGCCGGCCGACTGGCGCGGCGCTCTACCGGTCCAGGTGATCGGCCAGCAGTGGCTCTGGACCTTCCGCTATCCGACCTACGGTGGCGTCGAGACGACGACGCTCGATCTGCCGGTCAACCGTGAGATCGAGTTCCACGTCACCTCGCTCGACGTCGTGCACGACTTCTGGGCCGTCGAGCTGGGCGTCAAGGCGGACGCGGTGCTCGGAGCCGACAACATCGCTTTCGACAAGCCGCTGGAGTTGGGCTCCTTCCAGGTCCGCTGCGATGAGCTCTGCGGGCTGTGGCACGGCCATATGAACACGACCGGGAAGGTCCTGAGCGATGCCGCGTTCACCACGTGGGTCACCAGCGAGGAGCGCAAGAACGCCGCTCTGACCAAGACGCTGCCGCCGTACTCCCGCGTGTACTACCCATCCCCACTACGGAATGCGTCCTGATATGGAATCAGCCAGTGTCTCTGTGAGCGAACGCCGGATCAGCACACCATCCGCGTGGAGCCAACTGATCGGCTTCAACGTGATCTGGGCTGTTGCCCTGAGTATCGGCGGCTACGCGCTCGGACACTGGCTCGGCTCAAAGATCGGCTTCAATTCGTCACCGCAGACCGAGACCGACCAGGACGATGTGGCGATCCTGTTGGGTCTGGCGTTCGCCATTCTCGGCTGGATGCTCGGGCTCGGCTTCTTCAACTATCCGCTGTCTCGCATCGCCGGGCGGCCGGCGAGTCTGCGCGAGCGCGAGGAGCACGGGGCGTGGCGCTACTTCCGCCTGTGCACCGACCACAAGGTCGTGGCGATCCAGTACCTCGTCGCGGTGCTGTTCTTCTTCTTCGTCGCCGGCCTGAACGCGATGTTCATCCGCACCGAGCTGACGAGCGACAACGCGACACTGATTCCGGCGGGCAACTACCTGACGCTCGTGGGTCTCCACGGCACGATGATGCTGATGATGATGTCAGCGGGTGTGCTCGGCCCGCTGGGCAACTACCTCGTGCCGCTGATGATCGGTTCGCGGCGAATGGCCTTCCCGCGGATCGAGTCGCTGACGATGTGGCTGACGGTGCTCGCGGGTTTCGTCCTGCTGTCGGCGACGCTGCTCGGCGGCTTCCCGACCGGCTGGACGGGATACGCGCCGCTGGCCGAGCAGGCGCGGTCCGGCATCGACGCCTACATCGTGTCATTCGCACTGATCGGCATCTCGCTGGCGCTGGTCGGGGTCAACATGATCGCGACCGTGATGACGATGCGCGCGCCCGGGATGCACTGGAACCGCCTGCCGATCTTCGTCTGGGGCATGGTCACCACCTCGATCCTCGCGGTGCTCGCGGCGCCGGTGCTGCTCGCGGCACTGATCATGGTCGTCTTCGATCGCACGGTCGAGACGACGTTCTTCATCCCGAGCGCCGGCGGCAGCCCGTTCCTCTGGGATGAGCTGTTCTGGTTCTTCGGGCACCCTGAGGTCTACATCCTCGCGCTGCCGGGCTTCGGGATCGTGCTCGAGATCCTGCCGGTGTTCGCACGCAAGCCGCTTTGGGGCTATCGCCTGGCGGTCGCCGGGATGTTCGGCGTGGCGCTGATGAGCTTCATGGTGTGGCAGCACCACCTGTTCATGAGCGGCATCAACTCGGACCTGCGGCCGTTCTACATGTTCACAACCGAGTTGATTTCGATCCCGACCGGTCTGATCTTCCTCAACGGGATGGGAACGCTGTGGAAAGCGCGCATCCGCTTCACCGTGCCCATGCTGTTCGCGCTCGCGTTCTTCTTCAACTTCCTGATCGGCGGACTTTCCGGCGTCTTCCTCTCGGACGTGACGAGCGACGTCGTCACCCACGGCAGCTACTTCGTGATGGCCCACTTCCACTACACGATCATGGGCGGACTGGTCTTCGCGCTGATGGGCGGCATCTACTTCTGGCTGCCGAAGATCACCGGCTTCAAGCTGAACGAGAAGCTCGGGAAGCTGCACTTCTGGACGATGTTCGTGTTCTTCAACCTGACCTTCTTCCCGCTGTTCGCCGCCGGCATGCTGGGCATGCCGCGACGCGTCTCCAGCTACAACGCCGCGCTGCACAACCTGAACGTTTTCGTCTCGATCGCCGCCTTCTGCCTGGGTCTGTCGATGCTGATCTTCCTCGTCAACCTCGTCTGGTCGGTTGTGTTCCGGCGCGAGCGCGCCGAGGCGAACCCCTGGCAATCGAAGTCGCTCGAATGGCAGCTGCCCTCGCCGGTGCCCGTCTACAACTTCGAGCGGATCCCCACGATCACATCGCATCCATACGGGTACGGCACGCCTGAGGCCCCCGCCGTCGCCGACTTCGGGCCCCGCGTCATCGCCGGCGAAGGCAGCGTCGCATGAGCACGCACGAGAGCCTCGTCGCCGACCCCGAGGATCCAGCGGTCGTCGGACGCAATCTCGCGGTCGGCGCACGCCTGCTCGCCAGCGCCGTCGTGTTCTTCTTCATGGCGTTCGTGTTCGCGTTCTTCTACCTGCGGGCGCTCAACACCAGCCACGACTTCCATCCCGCCCACACGAATCCGCCCACGGGCTGGGGGGTGGCGATCCTGTTGTGCGTGCTCGGCTCGGTCGGGGCGTTCGAGCTGGCGCGCCGAGCGCTCGATGACGGCAAGGAAAGCCCGTGGCGGATCGGCTCGCTCCTAGCGCTCGTGCTTGGCCTTGCCGCGATCGTCGTGCAGTTCATCGAGTACTACAACCTCAAGTTCGGCGCGACCAGCGGCGGTCTGGCGAGCGTGTTCCTGGGCTTCACCGTCGTGTTCGTCATGTTCTGGTTCGGCGCCGTGTACTGGATCGAGACGCTGTGGGCCCAGTCCCTGCGCCAGCCGGCAGCCGCGCATGCCGATGGTGTCGCCGAGCCGTCGTCACAGTTGCGGCCCAGCGCTGACGCGTGTGCCGTCTTCCTCTACGTGATGGTCCTCGTGGAGCTGTTCGCCTTCGTCCTGCTCTACCTCGTCAAGTGAGCGTCGCCGGCCTCATACTCGCCGCCGACGGCACAACCACCTTCGCGGGCGCGCTCACACTGGTGCTGCCGATCGCGCTGGTGATCGTCGTGCTGGGCATCTGGTGGGTGGCGCTGCGGCGCGGGCGCGCCGGTGCCGGCGTGACCGAGCCGCCGATCCCCGGCGAGGAGCCACCGCCAGCGCCTCACGGTCCGTGATGCGCAGCCGGCCCGCGCCTGCCGCGTCACGATGCCGGCTGCCGTAGACCTCCCGCTCGCTGTCCTTTCGCTCGTCGCCTGCCTGCACGTCCTCGGCGAGCACCGCGCGGTGGCGCTGCTCAGGCGTCCGCGCAGTCGGCGCGACCGCTGGCGCGCGGCTTCGTTCTACGCCGGCTTGCTGGTGATCCTGGCCGCTCTCGCCTCACCCATCGACACGCTGGCGGAGAAGCTCTTCTGGGTGCACATGACCCAGCACGTGATGCTGCTGACGATCGCGGCGCCGTTGATCGTGCTCGGCGCGCCATGGGCGTCGATCTGGCGCCCGCTGCCGCTGGGCTTTCGCCGGACGGTCGCCAAGACGATCAGCCGCTCTACCTGGTGCGCCCCCCTTCGCGGGCTGGGGCGACTGCTTTCGCGTCCGATCCCGGTGTGGATCGTTTTCAACGCGAATCTCGTCGCCTGGCATGTGCCGGCCCTGTATGACCTCGCCGTCAGAAACCGCGCGGTACATGATCTCGAGCATGTGACATTCCTGGTGTTCGGCGTGCTGCTTTGGGCGCAGGTGCTGGATTCCCCGCCGTTGCGCGCACGCCTCAGCGCCATTCACCGCGTCTACTACATGGTCGCCTCGGCCACCGTCGGCTGGGTCGTTGCGCTCGTCCTGGTCTTCGCCTCCTCGCCGCTGTACCCCGCCTACGCGCACCTCGCGCACCGGCCCGGCGGCATCTCCGCGTTGACCGATCAGCAGCTGGCCGGGGGCGTGATGCTGGTCCCTGGATCGCTCTCGATCACGCTCTTCGTGTTCATCCAGCTCTACCTCTGGATCGGGGTCGACGAGGACTCCGCCAAGCGGCGCGGGAGCGCGCTGAGACCGCTCTAGATCCCCCACCGCGCCCGCGAGCACGGCTGCTACGACAGACGTCCAATCCGTTTGTCACGGCGCGAGCGATGCCTCAACATGACGGCGTCGGCGCAACCCTCCTGGCCGACTAGCCGACCCCACCTGCTCACTACTAGACAAGCGACCCGTCCGCTCGCAACGGGCCCGCGACACCACAGGACTCGGCGACCAGACGGCTTGGTCGCGGCGCCGCCAAGAAAGGCACACCCACTCCAAATGTCATCGCTCGCGGCCGGATCAAGGCCTCGCCAAACAATCCGCCGCCTCCTGCTGAGCGCCGGGGTGCTCGGCGGCCTCGCACTCACGACACTCCCGATCGCCTCGGCCCAGGCAGCAAACCTCACCGCCACGACCCCCTGCGGCAGCACGGTGCTGTCGCAGCCGTTCACGCGCTGGGGCGACGCCGGCTACTACTGGCTGCTCCCAGGCGGAAGCTTCGAAAGCTCCCTGGCCGGCTGGACGCTCAGCGGCGGCGCGGCCAAGGCCGCCGGCAGCGAGCCATTTGCGGTGACCGGTTCGCTGGGCGCGTCCTCTGTGTCGCTGCCGGCCGGCGCCAGCGTGCAGACACCGTTCGTTTGCGTCGACGGCGCTGACACCTACTTCCGTTTCTTCGCGCTGAACAAAGCTCCAGCGTCGGGCCTCACCGTCTCGGTCGTCTACACGATCGCCGGCCTGCAGACCGCCTTCCCTGTGGGGACGGTCACGGGCGACTCGACGTGGGAGCCCTCCGCCGCGATGCACACCGGCGGCAAGATCGCCTCAAAGCTGTCGTCAAGCGGTACGGCGCAGATGGCGCTGCGTTTCACCGCCAGCGGCGGGCCCTCGCAGATCGACGACGTCTTCGTCGATCCTCGGCTGAAGCACTGACGTTCGCCAGCCGGTCGGTGCCTGCTCCGGTCGAGCCGCCCCCGACCGCTGGCCCCCTCCCACCCCCCGGATCGGGGCCGGCTTGCCCAGCCGGCCCCGATCCCAGACTTCCGCGACACCCCTGGCGCCGTCCCGCCGACGTGATCGTGCCTGGTCCCGGGCGACCGGCGTCCCACAACGATTAGGCCCAGACGCCGCCGAATGACGTCCGCCGGCCACCACGAGGATCGTCGACGGCCGTAAAGATCGCCATTGGATCCGTCGATACCTTCGAGATGCTGGGCCAGCTCAGCCTCGAGCTTCAGGCCGTCATCGCTGACACGCTGCAGGAGCCAGGCGCGCGGATGACGGTGCGCGAGCGACTTGTCGAGGCACTCGTTGGCGGCGGGTTCATCGCCGCCGTGCTGGGCGTGTGGGCTCTAGCGCCGCCACACGGCTTCGGCATGACCGCTGCGATCGCGTGCTTCGTTGTGCTCGTGGCTGCGCTGCGCGTCCGCGTGGACACCCCGTTTGGCTTTACGGTGCCGGCGCAGCTCGCCTACGTCCCGCTGCTGTTCGCGATGCCCGTCGCGCTCGTTCCAATCGCCGTCGCCGCCGCCATGGCGCTCGCCCGTCTGCCCGAGATCATCACTGGTGAGACGCGAGCCAGCCGGCTCGGCCAAAGTTTTGGCAATGCATGGTTCGCGATCGGACCCGCGTTCGTGTTCGCAATCGCGAGGGTCGCGCCGGCCAGGGCTTCGCCCGCGCTGCTGGTCGGAGCGCTCGCGGCCCAGTTCGTCGTGGACTTCGGGGTGTCGGGCCTGCGTTTCGCGCTCGGCCGCGGCGCTACGCTCGCCGCCCAGCTCGGCGACAGCTGGGTCTACGTCGTCGACGCCGGGCTCTCGGGAATTGGTCTGCTGGTGGCCAACGAGCTTCACAGCGCCCCCCTCGCCCCCCTTGCGCTGCTCCCGTTGCTGGGGCTCGTGGCCATGTTCGCGCGGGAGCGTCGCGAGCGTCTGGAGAGCCTGCTCGAGCTGAACGAGGCCTACCGCGTCGCCCGCGACGAGGCGATCGAGGCCTCGAAGATGAAATCGGCCTTCCTCGCCAACGTGAGCCACGAGATCCGAACACCGATGAACGGTGTGATCGGCATGAACGACCTTCTGCTCGAGACCCCGCTGAACAATGAGCAGCGGACCTACGCCGAGCAGGTGAGCCGCTCAAGCGAGCACATGCTCGCGATCATCAACGACATCCTCGACATCTCCACGATCGAAACGGGCCGTCTCAAGCTGGACCACGTCGATTTCGACCTGCGCGACACCGTTGACCAGGCATGCGCGCCGGGTGCGCTGCAAGCGCGAAGCCAGGGAGTCGATCTGGCTATAGAAATCGCGGCGGACGTGCCGCGCCGGGTGAGCGGCGACGGTTCGCGCCTGCGCCAGGTGCTGATGAACCTCGTCTCCAACGCCGCCAAGTTCACAACCGCCGGGTCCGTCACGGTCCGCCTTCGCAAGGTTGCCGGCCCGGGCACCGACGGAGTTCGCTTCGAGGTCGCCGACACCGGCATCGGAATCGACCCTCAGGCCCTGGAGCGCATGTTCGAGCCGTTCACTCAGGCCGACGTCTCCACCACCCGCGTGTACGGCGGCAACGGGCTTGGACTGGCCATCGCCAAGGAACTCGTCGAGCTCATGGGCGGCGCACTCGAGGCCGAGAGCGAGCCGGGTGCCGGCAGCCGCTTCTGGTTCGAACTGGCGCTGCCGCCGGCAGCGCCGAGCGACGGCGCAGTGGTGGCCGCCGCCGCGCGGCGGACGGCAGCGCCGCGGCCGCCAATGAGCGGCCGGTCGACGATCGCCGCCAACCACCCGCCGGCTCGCGGCGCCCGCGCCGGCGAGGCGGCGGGCACACCGGTTTCGCAGCCGATCACCGTCGCGGCGGCTGAGGCGAGCGCGCCGGGTTCGCCAGGCAATGCAGACAGCCCCGCTGGCCGCGCCCCCGCGATCGTGCTCGTGGTCGAGGACAGCCCGGTCAACCGCATCGTCGCAGGACGCGTGCTCGAACGCTCAGGCTTCCGTACGCTGCTCGTCGATGACGCGCTGCAGGCGCTCGAGGCGCTCGACGTTCGGCATTTCGACGCCATCCTGATGGATTGCCAGATGCCCGGAATGGACGGCTACGAGGCAACGCGCGAGTTGCGCCGACGCGAGAGTGCCGGCGGGCGCCATACGCCGGTGATCGCGATGACCGCGCATGCAATGACCGGAGACCGCGAGCGGTGCCTGGACGCCGGCATGGACGACTACATCACCAAACCCGTGCGCTCCCGGGTGCTGGTCGAGGTGCTGCAACGCTGGATCGGAGAAGGACGAGCCGAGCCCGCCTCGAGCGACGATGCCCTGCGCGTCGCGGGCGCACCTGGGGAGCACTCGCGCGACGATTGCGGCGACGAGACCGCCGAGGCCGATCCCCCCGCGGTGCGGGTCGCGGGCTGAGCTGCCCCACGCGTCGCCCGCCGGCGGCACATCAGCGATCACCACGCTCTGCCGCGTCGGTTGCGCCCTCCGGCCGGGGCGTCGCCCGGTGCTGACCATCACGCCCGCAGCCGCCGCCGCCTGGAGTCTCGATCAGCAGCCGCGAGCCGGCCGCCATCGTCCCGGTTGATTTAGCGCCGAGCGGCTCGCCGTCGAGCGTGTCGCGGCCGAGCGCCCCGTCCTCCCCTCCCTCCGCGCCTCGCGGACCATGACGCCGGCGCTCGGCGATCAGCGAGAACTGCATCGGCTCGAGCGCCTCGAGCTCGCGGACGATGCCGTCGCCCCCGCGAAAGCGCCCAGCCCCGCCGGAGCCGCGCCTGCGCTCGCTGCGCAGGACGCGAAGCGGGAATGCACGCTCGAGCGCCTCGACCGGCGTGTTGAGGGTGTTGCTCATCGCGACGTGTACGCAACTCGGCCCGTCCGCGTCGGGGCAGGCGCCTTGGCCGCCGCCGATCGTCTCGTAGTAGGAGAAGCCGGCGTTGCCAAGCGTCAGGTTGTTCATCGTTCCCTGCCCCAGCGCCCGGCCGAACGCGCCGAGCACGAGATCGGCGACACGTGAGGAGGTCTCGACGTTGCCGGCGGCAACCGCAGCCGGGCGACGCGCGTTCAACAGCGAGCCGGCGGGCGCTTGAATCTCGATCGGCCGGTAAGCGCCGGCATTGGGCGGCGTCTCCGGATCGGTCAGTACGCGGATCGCGAAGTAGCAGGCGGAACGCGTCACCGCCAGCGGAGCGTTGAGGTTGCCCGGATGCTGTCCGGCGCTCTGTGCGAAGTCGAGCACGATGCGCGCGCCGCACACCGTCGCCCGCAAGCGCAACTCGAGATCGCCGCCTGCCGCCTCAATGACGTCGCGTGCCTCGCGGACCCCGTCGCCCAGCGCGGCGATCGCAGCGCCCGCCCGTCGCTCGCCATAGTCGAGCACCGACGCCAGCGTTCGCTCGAGGTTCCGCGGTCCAAGCCGTCGCGCGAGCTCCTCGAGCCGTCGCGCGCCGATCACGTTCGCCGCCAGCTGCGCGCGCAGGTCAGCCGCACGCTCGGCTGGCTGGCGCATCGGTGCGACGAGCCCTTCGATCTGCGCCTGCGCGAATGGTTGCGGCGGGATCAGGACGCCTTCCTCTGCCAGCGTGCGGCTATCCGCCGGCATCGAACCGGCCGTACTCCCCCCGACATCCGCGTGGTGCGCTCGCGTCGCGGCGAAGCCGATCAGCCGGCCGTCGAGGTGAGCGGCGCTGATGACCGTGATATCCGGAAGGTGCGTGCCACCGGCGAATGGATCGTTGAGGATCCACGAGCGCCCCGGCGGCTGGTCGTGTTCGAGCACGGTGGCGAGGGCGGCAGGCATCGCGCCGAGGTGAACCGGGATGTGCTCGGCCTGCATGATCATCTCCCCGCGCGCGTTGAACAGGGCGCTCGAGGCATCGTGGCGCTCCTTGATGTTCGGCGAGTGCGCAGCCCGGATCAGCAGCGCACCCATCTCCTCGCACGCGGCATGCAGCGCACCCATGGTTACCGGCAGGCCGATCGGGTCGTCGCCCGTCAGCGCTGCGGTTTTCATGTGCGGGTCAGTTCGATTGTCGCGTCGGCCAGGACCAGCCCAGTCCACCCCGGCGTAACTAGCAGCGTCGAGTCGGTCAGCGCGCAGATCGCTGGGGCCGGGATGCGCTCGCCGGGCGCCGGATCGCCCGCGATCAGCGCGGCTTCCAGCTCCTGCCCGCCAAGGCGCATGCGGGTGCGCGCCCGCTTAGCTTGCGAGCTGGCGGCGCGGGGCGCAAATGACGGCGCCTCGCCCCAAACCGAAACCGTCACCGTGACGAGTTCGATCTCGCTGCCTGTTTCGCGGTACCCGTACGCCCGCTCGTGTGCTTCCTCGAAGCGCGCGCGAAGCAGGCGTGCGTCGGCGTCCGGCGGGGCGTCGACGGCCAGCTCGAACGACTGGCCACGGTAGCGCAGCGAGTAGCGCACGCGCTCAGCGAAGGGCTCGCTGCCGAGCTCGGCCCGCGCGCGGGCCCGCAGCGGCCCGACCGCCGCGGCGTCGAACGCGGCGGTCGCATCGCGGCGCGGCGCCGCCGCCGCGAGCCCGAGCGCCGAGAGCACACCGCTGGCCCGCGGGCAGAGGATCCGGCGGATGCCCAATTCCTCCGCGATCGCCGTCGCATGCAACGGACCCGCCCCGCCGAACGCCATCAGCGCGTAGTCACGCGGGTCGATGCCCCGAGCGACCGTCACTGCGCGCATCGCCCGGAGCATCTCGGCATTCGCAACCTCGACGATGCCTTCGGCGGCGCGCAGCGGCTCCACGTCCAACACCTGCGCGAGGCGCCGGACGGCGGCCAGCGCCAGCCCGTGATCGAGGCGCACGCCGCCCGCGAGCACTCCGTCGCGCGGCAGGTGTCCAAGCACGAGATGCGCGTCGGTGACGGTCGGCTCGGTTCCGCCGCGCCCGTAGCCCGCGGGCCCGGGTACTGCGCCGGCGGAGCGCGGGCCGACGCGCAGGACGCCGCCCGGGTCACACCAGCCGATCGAGCCGCCGCCGGCGCCGACCGTCTCGATGTCCAGGCTGGGCAGCGCGAGCGGCCGGCCCGCGATCGTGCGAAGGTAGGTCTCACGAACCTCCCCCCCGTCGATCGCGCAGACGTCGGTCGAAGTGCCGCCCATGTCAAAGCAGAGAACGTCGCGCGCGCCCGCCGCCGCAGCGACCAGGCGGGCTCCCCGGGCGCCTGCGGCCGGGCCGGAGAGAACCGTCAGCGCCCCGTGTGCGCCGGCCCGCGCCGCGCTTGTGAGACCGCCCGACGACTGCATCACCGCGACGGGCGGGAGCCCAACCTCAGTACAGCGATCGGCGAGTGCGGCGAGGTGCCGGCGCAGCAGCGGAGAGAGCGCCGCGTCGATCTCTGTCGTCGCACCGCGCTCGTATTCGCGCGGTGTGGCGCTGACCTCGTGCGAGAGCGAGATGTGGACGCCGGGCATCCGGCGGCGCAGCGCCTCCCCCACCTCGAGCTCGTGCGCCGGGTGCGCGGAGGCGTGCAGCAGAACGACGGCGATCGCCTCGACCCCAGCCGCGGCGAGCGCCGACGCCAGCTCCTGAAGCCCTGCCGGTGCGCGCAGCGGACCGTGTGGACCGGTCCGCTCCTGGACCGCGAAGCGCAAATGCGCCGGCGCGAGCGCCGGCGGATGTGCGGCGCAGAGCCGGTAGAGGTCGGCGCGCGCCTGGCGGCCCAGCTCGATCAGGTCGGTGAATCCTTCGGTGGCGACCAGCGCCGTGCGCGCCGCGCGCCCCTCCAGCAGCGCGTTGGTCGTCACCGTCGTGCCGTGCGCGAATGCGGAGACCTCGGCCGCCGTGGCGCCCGCGGCGGCCAACGCCATCTCGACCGCCCGGATCACGCCGACCGCCTCATCGGCCGGAGTGGTGAGCGTCTTCGCCGTGTGGAGCTCCCCGGCCGGCGAGACCACGACCGCATCCGTGAAAGTCCCGCCCACGTCGACGCCGAGCAGCATCGCACGCACGTTATCGATGCTCGCGCGAGCGTCGCCTCGGCGCGCTGCGCGCGCGAGCCGCGACTACGCGCGCAGCGTGGCGGTTGCGCCCACGCTCGGCAGCGAGGCCGCGAACAGCGCCTGGGCGCGGCGCGTGATCGGACCCGGCGCGGCGAGCCGGCGGCCGTCGACGGTCGCGACCGGGACAACCTCGGCGCCGGTCCCTGTGAGAAACGCCTCTGCCGCCGTCCATGCGTCGGCGCTCACGAGCGTGCGCTCCGCCACCGCGATCCCGTCGCCGCGCAGCAACTCGATCACGTGCTCTCGCGTGATGCCCTCCAGCGCGCCGGCTGACACCGGCGGCGTGCTGACCACTCCCCTGCCCACGAGAAACACATTGTCGGCCGTGCATTCGGCGATCTCGCCGGCGCCATTGAGCAGCAGTGCCTCGTGCGCCCCGCGCGCGCGGGCCTCCGCAGCCGCGAGCACCGAGGTGAGGTAGTTCAGGGACTTGATCTGCGGCGGCACGCTGTCGGGAGCGGCGCGGCGCAGACTCGAGGTGATCACGTCCACGCCGCGCTCATACAGCTCGGGCGGATAGAGCTGGAGCGAGGCTGCGATCAGGATCGTTGTCGGGCGCTCGCAGGTGTGTGCCGAGACTCCGAGCATGCCGCGGCCGCGCGTGACGATCAGGCGCAGGTAGCCGTCGGGCTCGCCGAACCGGGCGATCGCGTCCGAGCACAGCTCGCTGAGCTCTCGGTCGCCGTGGGGAACATCGATCATCAGGCAGCCCGCCGACGCGCGCAGCCGGCGCAGGTGCGACGCCAGCAGGAACGGCGTCGAGGCGTAGAAGCGGATGCCCTCGAACACACCATCGCCGTAAAGCAAACCGTGGTCGAGCACCGAGACGCTCGCGTTCGCGGCGTCGTCGTGCCAGACACCGTCGACCCACGCTATCGGCTGGCCCATCGCGCGAACTTACTGTTCACACAGTTAGTTGTCAAGGCGAGACGCTAGGCTTGGGTCACTGTGCCTGCATCCGCGCTCCACACCCGGGGAATCCGCCACCGCGACGCCACCGCCTCGCGACAGGCGATCCTCGACGCCGCAGAGCATCTGTTCGCGCAGCGTGGATACGAGCGCACGAGCCTGAGCGAAATCGGCCGGCGCGCCGGCGTGTCGGCCGCGCTGCCGGCGTATTTCTTCGGCGGCAAGCAGGCGCTCTACGAGGCGGTGCTGGAGCGTCTGCTGCTGGAGCGCGAACGGCGCCTCGAGCCGCTCGCCACGCGGGCCGCGGAGGAGCTCGAGCGAAGCGGCCGTCTGCGGCCCGCGCTTGAGCTGCTGATCGACGGCTACATCGACTTCCTACGCGAGCGCACGGCGCTCGTGCGCCTGATGGGCCGCGAGGCGCTCGCAGCCGGCCGCCACCTCGCTCCCGGACCGCGTCATTCCGTCGCCGTGGCAAGCGGCCTCGCGCGCTTCATTCGCTCGCTGCCGCCGCCGCCCGGTCCCTGCGTCGACCCCGAGCAGTTGCTGATCTCGGTCGTGGCGCTGTGCTTCTTCCCGATCGAGCACAACGACACAATGCTCGCCGCGATGGGACTGGACGCCACCGGCGAGCAGTTCGCGGCAGCCCGCAAGCGCCACGTCGTCGACGTGCTCGAGCGCGTCCTGAGCGGCGGCACCGCCGAGCCGCGGTAACGCTAGCGGCGCCGCGCGCGCCAGCGCGCGATCATCCGCCACAGACGCCGTAGGAGCCGAGTCCAGTCACCCATCTGTCTCGAGTCTCGCATACGCGCAGGGCAGCTCGGCATCGACCCCCCACGCGAGGGCGGTCCAGCTCCACGCGACCACCGCGGTACAGCCGCCGGCCCGGAGCCTGCGCCCGCAAAGCAGCGAACCCAACAAGCCCCGGCTCAGGTCCCGATCGCGAGACCCAGCAGGAAGGTCACACCGCCGACGATGGCACCCGCAGCAGTCATTTCGATGCCCGCAGACCAGGCCGTGCGCAGCGTGAAAAGCGACTTCGCGGCGCCGACCGCGAAGTGCGCGACGAGCGAGACCGACGCGGCCACGATCACGCCGGCCGTACCGTGCAGAAAGAAGAACGGGATCACCGGCACCATCGCGCCCACGGCCGTCGAGAGTCCGCCGGCGAGCGCAGCCTGCACCGCGTCTCCGCGCTCGGCGTCCGCGCTGCCGAACTCCTCGATCGCGACCGCCCTGAACAGCTGCTCGGGGTCCTCGGCGATACGCGCGACCACCATGTCCGCCTCGGCGACCGTGAGGCCCTTGAGCTGGTAGAAGAGGGAAAGCTCCTCCTTCTCCTCCTCAGGGTGAGTGCGCACCTCCTCGCGCTCGCGGGCGAGATTGGCCGCTGCAACCTCCGCCACCGAGCGTTCCGCGAGGTAAGCACCCGTCGCCATCGAGAGCGCCGAGCCGATCGCACCGAACAGCCCCGCCGTCAGCACGAGGTGCGACCCTCCGGTGGCCCCGGAGAAGCCGGCGACAAGGCCGAAGACCGCAGCCAGCCCGTCGTTGGCGCCGTAGATGACGCCCGAGATCCAGCCGCCAGAGGCGCGGTGCCAGCGCTCGCGCCCGAGGATCCGCGTCAGGCGGACCTGAGGGCCGTCGCTGCCGGCCCCGGCGCGATCGCTCACCGGCAGCGCACCTGAGCGCAGCTGCCCGAGCGCGACCGTGTGCTGCTCCTCCTCGTCGCGGATCTGCTCGAGCAGCCGGTCGGTGTCGGGATCGCCCGTGGGTCGCTCCTCGATCTCGCTGGCGATATCCGCCTCCATTGCCTCCTGGCGGGCGAGCAGGCGGTCGACCGGCGCCACGCGCGCCTGCAGGCGCCGCCAGGCGGAGAGCCTGACGGTGGCCTCGTCGGGGATCTGTATCCCGAGTTCCGTCATCCGCCGCTCGAGCCGGTCGCGGTGGGAGCGCTCAACCTCGGCGAGACGATTCAGCACGGCGGCGCGGCGAGGATCCGCCTCGCGCGCCGCGATCAGCCCATAGACAATCGTCGCCTGGACCTCGTCGGTCCAGGCGTCGATCAGGCGCCCGCTGACATCTGTCGCCACCGCTCAGAGAGCGTAGTGGACCCTGGGATGGGTGCGCAGGAACTCCCGCGCGCTGCGATAGGGATGGCGCAGCTCTTTCGCCTTGCCGCGGCAGTCGACCAGGTAGTTGCCGGTGCTGGTTATGCCCCCGGCCCAGGCGCTCGCCGGAACCTCGGGGCAGACCAGGCGCGCGGCGGTCGAGGCGCCGTTTCCCCCGCGCGTGGAGTAGATCCCCGAGACCAGCATGTAACGGGCCCTGCCCTCCGCGACGAGTGTGGCGAGCTGATCGCCGGTGAGCGCCGGATCCGTCGTGTTGTAGCCGCCCTCGGCGGATGCCGCGAGGCCGAGCAGGATCAGTGGGGAGGCCTGATCGGCGGAAACGGTGAGGAGGGCGTAGGGCCGCGTTTCGCCCTCGCTGCGCAGGAACCTGATCAGCGCGAGATCGGCCGACATGCCGGCGTCGGTGAGGCCGTATCCGCCGTGGCCCGGATAGCTGTATGGACCGGCGACCGGGAACGTTCCGCTGACCGGGGCCAGCCAGACGCTGAAGGAGTAGACCATCGGCGCGACCAGCAGCGCGCCCACGGCGACGCCAAGCGCCCAGCCGGCCCGCGGGCGAACGGCCGCGATCGCGATCACCGCGACGACGCACGCCACGACGAGCGGCACGCGCCACCACAGCGGATCGCCCTCACGCGCGATCAGCACGAGCTGCGCCGCAAGCGTGCCGGCGACCGCTGCCACCGCGAGCAGGTAGCCGCCCAGCGCCGTGCGCGTACGCTCGCTGCGCAGCAGCGAGCTGATCGCAAGCGCACCGCCCCCGGCCATCGCCGCGAGACCCGGACCCAGCGCCGAGGAGTAGTAGGGATGAACGATCCCAGCCGAGAAATCCAGTGCCAGAAGCTCAACCAGGAACCAGCCACCGAGCACGAACAGTCCCGCCAGGCGCCGGTCGCCGCTGCGCCCGCGCAGCACGAGGCCCAGACCGAGCATGCCGATCAGCGCGAGCGGCACAAGCCAGCCCGCCTGGCCGCCCAGTCCAACGCCAAATATCCGTAGCGGGCCGCGCGGGCCGCCGAACGGAGTCGGCGAGATCGCGCGCCGGCGTCCCGTCGTGTGCGACACGGGCGTGGTGGGCACCACGACCGGCCGGTGCGTCGCGATGTAGTGGCGTTCGGAGGACGTCAGCGGGACGTTCACGCCGGGACGCACGAGCGGCCGCGTCTGGGCCCTCGTCAGATAAGTCTTGGTCGACCCGGGCCCGCCCTGCTGGCCCCCGACGCGCCCGAACCCGTTGTAGCCGAACTCCAGCTGAAACTCCGTGTTGGCGGAGGTGCTGCCGATGAATGGTCGCGCCGAGGCGGGGGTCAGGTCGACCGCCAGCGACCACGAGACAGCGACCGCGACAAACACCACCCCCGCCACCACGAGCTGCCAAAGCCGCCGCCGCCACGACCCCGGCGCACAGACCAAATAGCCAACCGCGATCCCCGGCACCACCAACAACGCCGCCAGCGACTTCGTATTGAACGCCAGCCCCACCAGCACCCCACACCACACAAGCGTCCGCAGCCGCCCCGAATCGATCGCCGCCAACCCCACACCACAAGCCGCAAGCATCAACAGAATCAGCAACGGATCAACCGCGTTCTCACGCGAAACCGCCACAAACGACGGAAACACCGCCAACACAAACGCCGCCACCAACGCCGCCACCCGCCCAAACCGCGGCGCAACGATCCGATACAACAACGCCACCGCCAACACCGCGCAGATCCCCTCCGGCACGATCAGGCTCAACGGCGCGAACCCGAACAGCTTCGCGCTCAACGCCTGCAACCACAACGCCAGCGGCGGCTTGTCAACCGTGATCAGACCATTTGGGTCGGCCGCGACGAAGAAGAAGTTGTGCCACGAGCGCAGCATCGACTTCACCGCCGCCGAGTAGTACGTGTTCGCGTAGCCGTTCTGGCTCAGCTTCACGAACTCCAGAAGCCCGCTCAACACCAGGATCGCGGCGAGGCACAGACGCCCGACCCGCGGGCCGATCGCCTCAGCGGCGGCTGGGAGCAGCGGGGGCCGCGCCGGCTGGGCGGCTCGAGGAGAGGTCGTTGCCAAGATCTGAAGGAGGGGCTTGCGCCGGGGCACGCGCCGGGCGGCCCGCGCTGGCGTCAGAGGCTATCCACCTCACGCCGCGCCAAAGCTTAAGACCCGGTTAGCCGACGGTCGGGCCGAAGCGGCGACCGTGCACCCGGATCGCCCGCACTCAGCTTTCAGCGTCCTGAAAGCGGGCGACGCTGAAGCCGAGCAGGAGCGGGATGTCGACCGCGAACACCGCGAGCATCAGGCTCAGGATCAGGAGCTGGGTGCCGCGCGTATGGTCGTAGACGAAGACGTACTCGAGCATCCCGGCGATCACCAGGTAGGCCAGGAACACCCAGCCGCTGACGAGCCGGAACGCGCCCCAGGCAAAGTTGTCAATGCGCGCGAGTAGACCGATGTTGACCGCCAGCAGCACAGCGGCCGCTGCCAGCAGTGCGATCGCCGGCCCCTGCGGCACGTGGCGCGGCAGGTGGGCCGCGGTGTAGATGCCGCCGATCACGATCAGTGCCAGAACCGCTATGGCGAGCTGCTGGATCGGTGGCAGCCGGCGCTCCTGCACTGGCGCGTGGGTCTCCATCGCTCAGCTGCTCGCAAGCTTGGTCATGATCACGAGCGTCGCAATCTGCATCAGACCGGTGATCCCGGCCGTGAAGATGAAGACCTTCATCAGACGGCCGATCCGGGCGCCATTGGGGTTTGGCTTGCGCAACTCGAACAGCACCGCGATGTTGGCCGGCTCGAGCAGCCCGAGCGCGATCGTCGCCATCACGCCGACGACGATGTAGGACGCCACGATCCACGGATGGTGTGGCGAATTGGGCGCGAGGTTGCCGAGCTTACGCGCCAGCTGGAACCCGGAGCCGAGCGTCATCGTCACGAGCGTCGGCATGATCAGCAGCATCTTCGGCATCACGCGGCTCGAGAACTCCATTCGCGCCGGGATCGACATCGTCCCGATGATCGGGCCAAGCACGAGACCGAAGAAGAGGTCGATACCGGTCCACAGTCCGCCGCCGGCGACGTGGTAGAAGTCAAGCGCCCACTGGCTGTTCGTGGCGATCGCGACGACCAGGCCGACAACGACGACCGCGACGACCGGCAGGCCCCGGACCGGCACTATCGCGAGCGAGCGCCGTGACGGGGCGAGGGTTGCGGGGAGGGGTTCGGCAACGCTGGCCATCGCTTTCGGCTCTCCTCGGTAGGCGTGTCGCGATCTACTCGCGCGAACACGCGAAAGATAGCTTGCGCTGAGCACTTTTCAAGCCATGGCTCAGCACCGTTCGCGACGCGTTGCGCATACTTGGCGGATGCGACCGCAAAGCCCGCCCCAGGCGCCGGCACCGGCGCCGCGGCTGCGCCGCATGCCGGGGATAGACGGCCTGCGCGCCGTCGCGGTCGCCGCGGTTTTCCTTTACCACGCAGGCGTCTCCTGGATGCCTGGCGGCTTCCTCGGCGTCGATGTGTTCTTCGTGATCAGCGGTTATCTCATCACCTCGCTGCTGATCGCCGAATTCGACCACAGCGGCCGCATCGCACTGGCCCGATTCTGGGCCGGCCGGGCTCGGCGCCTGTTGCCCGCGCTGTTCGTGCTGCTCGCCGTCTGCCTGCTGATCGGTGCGACGCTGCAGCGCGGCAAGCTCGTCGGACTGCGCGGCGACGCGCTGGCTTCGATCTTCTACGTCGCGAATTGGCGCTTCATCTTCGAGCACGAAAGCTATTTCGCCCAGTTCGGACGCCCCGGACTGCTGAGGCACCTGTGGTCGCTGGCCGTCGAGGAGCAGTTCTACCTGGTGTGGCCCCCCCTGTTCCTGCTTGCGATGAAGCTGCGCGGCCGCCGATCGTTGCCCGCGCTCGTCGCGATCGGCGCCGTCGGCTCGACGGCGCTGATGTGGGCGCTTTACGTACCGGGCTCAGACACCTCGAGGATCTTCTATGGCACCGACACGCGCGCTGCGCCGCTGCTCGTCGGGGTGCTGCTGGCGTTCGCCTGGAGGCCGTCGGCGATGCCGGCTTGGTCGAGCCCGAAGGCGCGGCGAAGACTCGACGCCGTCTCGCTGGTGGCGCTTGCCGCTGTCATCTATGAGTTCGCCGCGGTGCACGACTACGACCAGGGCCTCTACCGAGGTGGCTTCCTCGTCCTCGCGCTGTGCGCCGCCGTCATGCTGGCGACGGTCGCGCACCCGGCGGGCCTGCTCGGGCGCCAGCTCGGCCGGGCCGTCCCCCGCTGGATCGGCGAACGCAGCTACGGGATCTACCTGTGGCACTGGCCGATCCTGGTGTTCACCCGGCCGGGCATCGACGTGCACCTCGCTCGCGGCGTGTTGATCCCGGCCCAGGCCGCGGGCACCGTCGTGGCGGCCGCCGTCTCCTACCGCTACATCGAGCTTCCGGTCCGCACCGGCGCGCTGCGCCGCCTGCGTCCGCGCTGGCCCCGGATTCTCAAACAGCCACGCACCCCGTTCGCCTTCGCAGCCGCCGCGGTGTCCGTGCTGCTGGCGCTTGTCGCACTGACCCCGCAGGGCATCGCCGCGCTGCCGCCAGGCTTCTCGCGGGCGGCGCTTTCAAGCTCCGCGCTGGCCGCCAAGCAGCTCGTGCTGCCCGCGCACTCCGGTCACGTCCCGGCGGTGACGCCGCCTTCCCGCGGCTCGGGCAAGCACCCCAAGCCGCAGAGCAAGCGCCACCAGCCCGTCGCGCCGATCCCTCGCTCCGGTCCGATCCTCGCCGTCGGGGACTCGGTGATGCTCGGTGCGTCAGCCGCTCTGGAGTCGGCGCTCGGTTCGCAACTGCACATCGACGCCGTCGTGTCGCGTCAACCCGAGCAGACAATTGCTCGCCTGTTCGCCTACCGCGCGGCGGGCTCCCTGCCACGCCGGGTGATCGTTCACATCGGCGACAACGGGCCGGTCTACTACGCCGACGTCCAGCGCCTGAAGCAGGCTCTCGCCGGCGTCCCCCTGGTCGTCATCGTCAACGTCAGGGTGAACACCAGCTGGCAGGGCGAGGTGAACAGCGAGCTGGCGCAGGCCGTCCAGGGCTGGCACGAAGCGACGATCGCCGACTGGTATGACGCCAGCGCCGCCGCCGGATCGCTGGCCGACGGCACCCACACCACCCCGGCCGGCGCGAAGCTGTTCGCCGGCGTGATCGCCCGCGCAGTGCACGATCCGCACCTCGGCGGCGTGACACACTGAGCGCCCGCTCCAGGCGCCGATCGCTGCCCGCGGCGCCTAACCAGGCGCCGCAATCAGCAGATAAACCCTGGCCGGTGGCGTGGGTGCGAAGGTGAACACCGACCACAGGCGGTCCTCATAGCTGACCGTTCCGTGGCTTGGCAGCGTGATCGGGCCGGGCCCACCGCTGGCGGCGATCACTCGTTCTCCGATTCGCACGACCACGACCGCCCCGGTCTCCGAATTGACCACCTGGACGAAGTTGGGGTAGTTGGCCGCCAGCGGATGGAAGCGCAGCGCGAGACGCTCCGCCACCCGCCCGATCTCGCTGACGTCAACCGCCGCGCAGCTCTCGGCGGCCAGCGCCGCCGAGGGAGCCGGCACGGCGATCACGGCGTCGAGCGTGCCGCTCGGGAAGGCATCGTAGGTGACCGTCTCGGACGCGTAGAGGACGCCGCCGAGCGTCAGCGAAGCGCCGGACGGCTCCGTTTTCGGGAATGACGCACCGAGCTGCGCCACCCGAGCGCCGCCGACATAGATGCCGATCGGATTGCCGAGGGCTCGCGACTCGAGCTTGGTGAAGCCGACGTCGTCCTGGACCGACATCACGAAGGTGCCGATCTGCGCGCCGGTCACGGAGCGTAGAACGCCGTCAACGGGTGCGATCACATACGGGCCGCCGACATCCGCCAGCAACCGGCCGGCGGCGTCGTAAACGCGCAGGCGCACGATGTGCCAGAAGTGGTGGTAGACGATCCTCGCCACGGCCTTCGCGGTCTCGGCGACGTTGTCGGCCCCGACGGCGGCGATCAGGTCCGGCGCCGTCGTGATGTGGCCGAGGTCGGTCCGCGTCTCGGTGCCCCCCATCTCGCCGCGGTAGATGTTGTTCGCCACCATCGCGTCGATCGCGGCCAGCGTCGAGGTGGTCGATCCGGCGCACGCAACAGCCACCTGCGCCGACGCGGCGGGCGCGGCGGCGCCGGCGAGCGCGGCCGCCGCCATCAGCCCACACAGGGTCGTGAGCCGCCAGGGGCCACCAGTCGAGCGAAACACGCCGCTATTTTCCCCCTTCCGCGATCCGGCGTGCGCCGTCCTCACGCGGTCAGAGACTGAACGCCGGAAAAGCGAGGAACGGGTAGGTCAGCACGGCGGCAGCGAGCACCAGCACGAGCCAGCCGCCCAGCACCCAGCGCGGCATCCAGGAGCTCGAGAAGGCGCGCGCGAGGGCGAGGTAGATCCCCGGCATCACGATCACCATGTAGTACAGATAGCTCGTCCGCTGCCAGAACAGGCTGAGCGCCACGAACGGCAGCCAGGTGCCCAGGAACCACGCGACCGCCACGATGTCGACGTCCGGGCCGCCGCGCCAGGCGCAGCGCAGCGCGAGCACCAGCGCGGGGATGGCGAACAGCAGCATCGGCGGGCTGATGAAGCCGAGGAAGTGGACCGTCCAGGTGCGCGCGCTGCCGGAGCTGACCGTCACAGTGAGGTAATTGATCGGCTTCAGGTCGATCAGCCAGTCCCACGGATAGGAGGCGATGCCCTTGGGGCCGTTGGGGCTCGTCTGCCCGGCCGCGTAGCTCAGCATCCGTGCCGTGTGGGCGAACGGCCCGCCCGTGATCGTCTGCCCGGTCTGGGGGTCGTAGGGCGGCGCGATGCGGTCGAATATCGCCAGCACCCCGAGGTAAACCGCGGTCGCGACCGCGGCGAAGATGCCGAACGCGCGTGCCGCCGCTCGCAGGCCGGCGCGGCGGTGGCGAAACAGCTCGACCAGTAGCAGCACCGCAAGCAGGTAGGGAGCCACAAGCTTTGCGGTCGCCCCCAGCCCGAGCGCCACCCCGCCGGCAAGCTGACGTCCGCGTAAGTACAGCGCAGCCGCCCAGATCATGAAGGCGACGACGTAGATGTCGAGCGTGCCGATTCGTCCGGCAACCAGCAGGAGGTTGTCGGAGGCCATCAGCGTGGCGGCGAGCAGCGAACACCACTCGCCGGCGCCGCTTGAGCGCGCCAGCGCGAACATCCCGAGGATCGCCAGCGATCCGAACAGCACACTCCCAATCCGCCAAGCGAACGGGCCGTCGCCAAACAGCTCGATCGCGCCCGCGATCACGAGCTTGGCGAGCTGCGGGTGCTCGGAGTTCGGATCCTGCCCGGCGGGATCGCCGGCGTAGTTCTGCCCGGCCGGGACCGCGATGCCGTCGATCCGCCGAGCTGCGTTTACATAGTAGGCCTCGTCGAAGATCAGTCCGTGCGCGGCCGGGCCACGGCACGGGTCCGAACACGGATCACTGAGCCACGCGACTCGGACCGCAAACGAGACCACAGATACCAGCACGAGCCCCGCGATCGGCATCCAGGGTGCCCGCAGGACGCCGCGGAGTCGATCGCCTCGCCGCATGTCGGCGCGACGCTACCGAACTGCCGCCGACCGAGGGGAGCGAAACGCCCGCGTCACCCCGGTCGGCGCCGATCTCAGCGCTGCGCGGCGATCATCCAGCGCTGCTTTTCGAGCAGGCCGACCGTCGCAATCATCAAATCCTCGGTGACAGTGTCGTACTCGGCCGCCTGTTCCATCCGCTCGCGCGCGCCGGTGATCGTCTCGTCGAGCGCCGCGATCAGCGTCGTGATCACGGCCTCGGTGCGAAGTTCGCCGGGCGCGACTTCGGCGAGGCGGCTCTGTGTGCCAACCGTGCGCGCCTGACCGTCGGGGGCGACTCCGAGTGCCCGGCCGCGTTCCGCGGTCTCATCGGCCCGCGCCTGCCACTCCTCGACGAGTACATCGAGATGCTCGTGCAGCGCCTGGAACTCGGGCCCGGTGAGGTTCCAGTGCAGGTGCTTGCCGAGCAGCGCGAGTTCGATCAGATCGATCAGCTCGCGCTGCAAGAGGCTACCCAGCGCCGCCCGCTCCTCGTGGCGCAGCGTCGGGTGGCCGTCGGTGACGATCAGGTGGTTCGCGGTCATGCCGAGTCCTTTTTAGCGGTCGTGAAGATGCTCCCCCCTCAGGTTAGCGATGCCCCGCACCGGCCCGTCCGGGGGCGCCGTCGCGCGACCCCGTCAACCTCCCCGCCTGGTGCTCAGTGGCGCTCGAGCATCTGCAGGAACCCGTCCTGCGTGTGCCGGCCGGGCGGCTCCCCCGCGCGTGCGTCCGCCACGGCGAGCCGGCGCAGAAGTTCGTTGACGGGCGTCGCCACGTCGTGCAGCCGGCCCAGCAGGACGACTTCGCCGTTCAGCTGGTCGGCCTCGATCACTCCGCTGCGACGCGCGAGGCTCTGCCACGAGGAGCCGCCGCCGCGGGGTGCTCCGGCGACCGGCCGCAGTGTGATCAGGCGCTTGAAGCGCTGCTCGTAGATCTCGTCGCCAACGTAGTCGATTCCCGCAGCCCCGAGCACAGCCACAGCCTCCGCCAGCGCACGACGCTGGACCTCCGGAGCACCCCGATCGTGGTCGAACAGCGCGTCAACGGCGTTGGCGACGTTGCGCAGGAACTTCGCGTATTTCCAGCGCGACACGTCCTCGCGCGCCTCGGATGCAAAGCCCGAGCTCTCGAACGCGGCGGCGATCTCGCCCGCCCGCCGACCCGGCCCATCGGGGTAGCGGCCGATGTCCAGCGCGCCGGTCACCGGCGCGGAATGGGCCACAACCACGCCGGGAACCAGATGCGTCGCGGGCAGCTGAACGACCACGGAGTAGACCTCGGCGAAGCGGCGCAAGGCGAGGCGCTCGTTCTCGACGCCGTTCTGTGCGCACGCCACCGCGACGTCGGGCCCGGCCGCGGCCTCCAGGCGCTCGAGCGCGGCCGCCGTGTCCTGACCCTTCATCGTGAGCAGGACCACGTCGTCGGCGCGCCAGTCCAGCTCCTCGGGACCGCCGGCCACTGCGATCGGGACCACGAGCACGCCGTCGGGAAGCTCGAGGCGCAACCCGTCGCGCTCAATCGCCTCGCGATGGGCGCCGCGCGCGATCAGCACAACGTCGTGGCCGTGCTCGAACAGGCGGCTGCCGATCACCCCTCCGACCGCCCCTGCGCCGTACACGACGAAGCGCGCCACCGCCTAACCGCCTACTCGAACGCCGCGTGGCCGGTCAGGGCCTTGCCGAGCACGAGCGTATGGATCTGGTGTGTGCCTTCGTAGGTCAGCACCGACTCGAGGTTGACGAGATGGCGCATGACCGGGTACTCGAGTGTGATCCCGTTGGCGCCAAGCAGCGCCCGTGCGCGGCGGGCGACGTCGGTGGCCATCCGTACGTTGGAGAACTTGCCGTAGCTGATGTGCTCGGGTGTCACGAGGCCCGCGTCCTTCAGGCGCCCGATCCGCGTTGCGAGCAGCAGCCCGTTGTTGACCGCCACGTGCATCTCGACCAGTTCCTGCTGGACGATCTGGCGCGCCGAGATCGGGCGACCGAAGGCGACCCGGCTCGCGGTGTAGTCCAGCGCCGCCTCAAGGCACGCGCGCGCGGCTCCAACGGCCCCCCACACGATGCCGAAGCGCGCCTCGCTCAGGCACGACAGCGGGCCGCGCAGCGAGTCGGCGCCGGGCAGCATGGCGTCGGCGTCCAGGCGGCAGTCCTCAAAGATGAGCTCAGACGTCGTCGAAGCCACCAGCGACAGCTTGTCCTTGACGTCGACGGTGCGAAAGCCCTCGCTGCCCGCGGGCACGAGGAAGCCCCTGATGCCCTCAGCCGTCGCCACCCACACGACGGCCACGCCGGCGCGGCTGCCGTTGGTGATCCACATCTTGGTCCCGTTGAGGACCCAGCCATCCCCATCGCGGCGCGCACTGGCGCGCATCGCGGCGGGGTCGCTGCCGGCGTCGGGCTCGGTCAGGCCGAAGCAGCCGATCACCTCACCCGCCGCCATCGGCGCAAGCCAGCGTTCCTTCTGCTCCTCGGAGCCGAACGCGTGGATCGCGAACATCGCGAGGGAGCCCTGCACCGACACGAGGCTGCGCAGCCCGCTGTCGCCAGCCTCGAGCTCAAGGCAGGCGCGGCCGTAGGCCGTGGCGCTGGCGCCCGCACAGCCGTAGCCCTCCAGGTGCATGCCGAGCACGCCAAGCTCCCCGAGCTCGGGGCCGAGCTCAGGCGGCAGCCGGCCCGCGCGCCAGGCATCGATGACGATCGGCAGGAAGCGGCGGCGAACCCAGTCGCGCACCGTCGAGGCGATCAGTTGCTCCTCGTCGCTCAGCTCGCCGGCAAGTCCGAACGGGTCCTCGACTGAGTAGCTCATCACGGCATCTCCTCGCCTTCGCAGCGTCGATTCGTGTGGCTCACGCGCCGACCATATTCAATCGTGAATTCCGTCCGCGCCCGCCGGTGCGACGCGGCGGGCGGTCAGACCCCGCCGGGCGCAGGGTGGTCACCGCACAGCCAGCTGCGCACCGCATCGCCGTCGGCGCCGAGCGCCGGCGGAATCCTGCGGTATGACGCCGGCGTGGCATCCAGCGCGATTGGGCTGGCGACCTGACGGGCACCCTCCGCCATCTCGACGATCGAGGGAAGGCCGAGCGACGCAGCCAGCGCGAAAGCGCCGCCGATGTCGTTGACCGGGCCACAGGGCACCCCGGCAGCGCTCAGCGTCTGCGCGAGCTGCGCACCCGGGCGGGCGCCGATCAGCGGCTCCAGCGCGGCGGCCAGGTCGGCGTGATGCTCGACGCGCGCCGCGTTGGTGGCGAAGCGCACGTCGGTGGCGAGGGCCGCGCAGCCGAGTTCACGGCAGAGCGAGAGGAACTGGCGGTCATTCCCGACCGCCACAACGATCTCGCCGTCGGCAGCAGCGAAGGACTCGTAGGGAGCGATGCTCGGATGGCGATTGCCCATTCGCGCCGGGATCACACCGGCGCCGAGAAAACCCGACGCCTGGTTGACGAGCGCGGAAAGCAGCGAGCCGAGCAGTGAAATCTCCGCGCGCTGTCCGATGCCGCTGCGTTCGCGCTCGGCCAGGGCGGCGAGGATCGCAACAGTTGCGAACAGCCCTGCGATCACATCGACCAGCGCGACCCCCACCTTCGTCGGCGGGCCCTGCGGCTGGCCGGTCACGCTCATCAGGCCACCGACCGCCTGGACCATCAGGTCGTAACCCGGTAGCGCCGCGCCCGCGCCGGAGCCGAAGCCGGTCAGGCTGCACGAGACCAGACGCGGATTCGCGGCGCGCGTCGTCTCCTCGCCAAGACCGAAGCGCTCAAGCGTGCCCGGACGGAAGTTCTCGATCAGCACGTCGGAGCGCTCGATCAGGCGAGCGGCCAGCTCGCGATCTCGCTCGTCACCCAGATCCAGCACGATGCTGCGCTTGTTGCGGTTCACCGCCTGGTAGTAGGTGCTGGTTCCGTCCGGCGCCCACGGCGGACCCCATGACCTTGTGTCGTCCCCTGAAGGACGCTCGACCTTGATCACCTCTGCACCCAGGTCGCCGAGCGTCATCGCCGCGAAAGGCCCGGCCAGTATTCGCGAGAAGTCCGCGACGAGCACCCCATCCAGCGGTGGGCGGCGCATCGGCGAGGGCGGGTTGGCGGGCACTGCGGGTGAATCTAGCGACGCGGCCCGCGGAGAGAGCGTCCGGCGCGCGCGCGGCCGCGCTTGCGGATGCCGCGGGCCCACCGGATACTCCTCGACATGGGCGCGCGTGACCGCAGCGCAACTGTCGCAGGACTCGTGCTGGCCGCAGGCTCGGCGCGGCGCTTCGGCTCGCCCAAACAACTGGCGACGCTTGCGGGCCGACCGCTGCTGGAGCACGCCCTGCTCGCGATGGCCAAAGCCACACGCGTGGAGGAGGTGATCGTAGTGCTCGGCTCCCACGCCGACGAGATCCTCTCCAGGGTCGACCTGCAGGGCGCACGGGCGGTGATCTGCACCGGCTGGGAGGAGGGTCAGGCCGCGTCGCTGCGGACCGGCGTTGCGGCGCTCGAGCAACACGCAGAGGCGATTGTCATCACGCTCGGCGACCAGCCGGCGATCGACCCGCGCGCGATCGACCGCGTGGCGTCCACGCGGGATGAGGCGAGCGTCGCGTTGCGCGCGAGCTACCGGGGCCGGCCAGGCCATCCGGTGCTGCTCGAGCGGGCGCTATTTGAGGAGGTCGCGCAGCTGCGCGGCGACGAGGGGGCGCGGCGGCTGCTGGGCGGCGTCGCCGTGGCGCTCGTCGAGTGCGACGGGCTCGGCAGCGACGCCGATATCGACACCTTCGAACAGCTGGCGCTCAGCGGGGGCGGATCGTGTTCTCCGTCGTGATCAGGGCCTCTCCGCGGCGCCCGGATCTTGCCGCGATCACCTCCGCCATGATCGAGATCGCGACCTCCTCGGGCGTAGCCGCGCCGATATCGAGCCCGCAGGGAGAGTGCACGCGCTCGAGTTCCTGCGGATCGACTCCCGCCGCGAGGAGCCGGGCACTGCGTTCCTTCGCGGTCCGGCGGCTGCCGAGCGCCCCGATGTAGCCGGCGTCACTGCGCAGCGCCGCGACGATCGCCGGCTCGTCGAACTTCGGGTCGTGGCTGAACACGATCACGCCGTCGCGCGGTCCAAGCTCGCGCTCGTCGATGGCGGGCGCCGGCCAGCCGATGTGCACCGTCGCGACGCGCGAAAAGCGCTCGGAACGCGCGAACGCCTCCCGCGCATCGGCGATCACGACCTCGTAGCCGGCCGCCGACGCGAGCGCGGCGACGGCGGCGGAGTAGTCGATGGCGCCGACCAGCACGAGCGTCGGCGGCGTCCGGAAGGCCTGCAGATGGACACTCAGCCCGCCGCCGAGCGCCTCACCCGCTCGCCCGTAATGGCGCAGCGCGCTCGTGCCACGTTCGCTCAGCGCTGTGAGATCGCGCGCCACGCTCCGGTCGAGAAGCTCCGGTCCGTGCAGGCTGCCGATCACGCGTCCGTCGACGACTGCGAGCTTGGCCCCCGGCTCGTCCCCCTCGACGAGCGTGGCAATCCCGGCCGCCAACCCTCGTGCCGCAGCATCGAAGGCCTCGGCACTGGCTGCTCGGGCGCCACCGGCCAGCTCATGCACGAAGACGTGGACAGTGCCGCCGCACATCAATCCGACCTCGTGTGCCGCCTCGTCAGACACTCCGTAGCGAAGCGCCCGCGGCGCGCCGTCGCCGGCCAGCATCTCGAGCGCGTTGACTACCACATCGGCCTCCACGCAGCCGCCGGTGATCGAGCCTTCGATTGCGCCGTCGGCATCGATCAGCATGAAGGCTCCAGGCTGAAACGGCGAGGACCCCTCGGCGTCGGTCAGCAGCGCGCAGACGATGCGTCGATCCTCGGCGACCCAGCGCAGTCCGACCGACAGCTGCTGGCTCACGACGCTCATGACATCAGCGTAAAGCAGTACTCAAGGCCGTCGAGGCGATCTTCGACCGCCTGAGCGGCTCGCCGCGATCGCCGCCGCCACCTCGGCGAGTGCCTCGAAGTTGTGCCCGCTCACGAGCGCATCGCAATACGGCAGGGCCGCCACCATTCCGCCTGCCGCGACGGAGAATGCGCTCGAGCTCGCCCGGGGATTGACCCAGACGATCCGGTGGGCGAGGCGCCCCAGTCGCTCCATCTCGCGTCCCACAAGCATCGGGTCGCCGCGCTCCCAGCCGTCGGAGAGGATCACGACCACGGCGCCACGCGCCATGCCGCGGTGGCCATGGCGGTCGTTGAACGCCTTCAGCGCATCGCCAATCCGTGTCCCGCTCGACCAGTCCGGCGCGGCGGCTGCGGCGCGCTGGATCGCCCGCTCCGGGTTGCGGGATGCCAGCGAGCGCGTCAACCGCGTCAGGCGGGTGGCGAACACGAAGGCCTCGGCGCCCGGTCCACTGCCCGCCGCGCAGGTCAGGAACTGCAGGTATGCGCGCGCGTAGGGCTCCATCGAACCCGAGATGTCGCACATCATCACGAGGCGTCGAGGGACCACGCGCCGGCGCCGGCGGGCGAGTCGGATCGGGTCGCCGCCGGTACGCAAGCTGGCGCGCAGGCTCCGGCGCAGGTCGATGCGCTCGCCGTGATGCCCCTTCTCGTAGCGGCGGGTGCGCCGCGTCGGAGTGCAGAGCTGCAGCTGGGACATCAGGCGGTAGAGCTGCGCGAGCTCGTTGGGCTCGAGCGCGTCGAAGCTCTTGCTTCGCAGCAGCTCCGCGTCACTGGCCATCGCCGTGGGCACCTCCACATCGGCCGCGTCATTGTTCTCGCCGAGCGCGCTTGGCGCCGTGGACGACAGATTCGCTCCGCGGGCGAACGCCTCTGAGCGCGCCGGAACCGCTGCGCGAGCGCTCTTCTCCCGCTCCTGCGCCGGCGTGGCTGCGGTTTGCACGTCCGCGGCATCTGACCCCAGTTGAGGGCCGTCGCCGCCACCGAACACCGAGCGGAAGACAGCATCGAACGCCCCGGCCTGCGCCGGGTCGGACACCGCCATGGCGCGCAGCGTCCAGTACAGTCGCCGGCGGGTCACCGGCCGCGCGAGCGTGAGCGCCCGGGCGAGGTCAGCCGCGCGGGCGGGCGTCATCGGGACGGCGGCAGCCTGCAGACGGCGGCTGAACGCCCCAACGAGCGCCGGCAGATCGAGCTCGATCATGTCGACCTCTGACGCTGCCGCGGGCGCGGCAGCGTCAGTCACCGGCGCGCACGAGCGCTTCGAGGCCAGCGGCGCGGATCACCTCCTGGTCCTCGCCGTATTTGAGCACCGATCCGAGCGTGAGATCCACGGCCGCGGCGTCCAGGCGCTCGATTCCAAGTAGGTCGAGAGCCGCTAGCCAGTCGATCGCCTCGGCGATGCCGGGCGGCTTCTGCACGTCGCTCTCGCGCATGCGAGAAACAGCGTTCGCGACCGCCACTGCAAGCGTCTCGGAGGCGCCCCTAACCCGCAGGCGCACGATCGCCACCTCACGCTGCGCACTCGGATAGTCGATCCAGTGGTAGAGGCAGCGGCGCTTCACGGCGTCGTGCAGGTCGCGCGTGCGGTTGGAGGTCAGGACGATGATCGGTGGGTGCGTCGCCCTGATCGTGCCGATCTCGGGAATCGTCACCGCGGCCTCCGCGAGCAACTCGAGCAGAAACGCCTCGAAGTCGTCATCGGCACGGTCGACCTCGTCGATCAAAAGCACGGCTGGCCGCGGGCCGGGGTGTTCGAGCGCGCGCAGCAACGGGCGCCGGATGAGGTACTCGGAGCCAAACAGCAGCTCCTCCTCGCCGAGCCGCGAGCCGCTCGAATCCGCAAGCCGAATCGCCAGCAGCTGACGCGGATAGTTCCACTCGTAAAGCGCTTCGGCGGCGTCGATCCCCTCGTAGCACTGCAGGCGGATCAGCGGCGTGTCCAGCACCCTCGCCAGTGACTTGGCGGCCTCGGTCTTGCCGACCCCTGCCTCGCCCTCGAGCAGCAGCGGCTGCGGCAGTCGCGCGCTCAGAAACATCGAAGTCGCGAGACCCTCGTCGACCAGATAGTCGACCGCGGCCAGGCGTTGCGTGAGCGTATCCACGTCCGGCAGCAGCCGGCGCAGCTCTGCGTCGGCCTCCCCCGTGATCTCGGGAGGGTTCATCGGGCGACCGCCGCCGGCGCGCCGGCGCCGGGCCGGAAGCCGAGCACCGCCTGCCCGAGGACCGCCCGGTGGTTGAGGGCTTTGCGGTCCGGCATCTGAGCGGCCGCGAACGATACTGCTCGAGCGCCGCGACCAACACACCGGACGGCAGCCCGGCTGGGCCCGTGCCGGCTCAGGCGCCCGTGTGAACCATCACCGAGGTGGCTTTCACCGTCGCAGTCGCGGCCATACCCGCGTGCAGCCCGAGCTCCTCGACGGAGTCCCTCGTGATCGCGGCGGTGATCCGGTGCGGACCGGCCTCGATCTCGACCAGCGCCATCACGCCGGAAACCTCGACGGACGTCACGACACCCGGGAATCGGTTGCGGGCGGAGAGGTTGCTCCGCGTCGCGTGGCGCTTGGGCGACGCCGAAACGCGATCCACCTCCGTCCGGTCGACCAGGCGGCGGTTTCGCTCGTCGCGAAGCGTCGTGATCTTCCCGGCTCGGTCCCAGCGGCGCAACGTGTCAACGCTCACACCCAGCGCCTTCGCCGCTTCACCCATCGTCAGAGTCTCCGACATGCGCACGCAAAGCATGCCAGACCAAGGTGGACGCCGGCGACGCCGCCGGCTCGCGTTCGGTTGCTGCGTTTCGCGCCAAGCCCCAACCGCCTGAGGACTCGCGACCAACGCGCGGCGTGCCACGGCAAACGCCGGCGCGCGAGAGCTGCGCCGCAATCGAGTTCCGCGGAGTGCATATGCAATCGGACAACGAACATCGATCGGCAAGCAACAACGTCGGCAAAGACTGCGCGAGACCACATATGCAGTGCGCTTATATAGTGGGCCGATGACACGACACAGCAGCCGATTCCCGGGCCGCCTCTGGCGGCCAATAAACCTTCCCGGTCGCCCTGGCCCTCTGCGCCACCTTCGACCGCTGCCCTTCCTCGTCGTTGCGGTCGTCGCGGCGCAACTGCTCGCCCCGGCGCTCGCGAGCGCAGACAGCTCCTCGACGCTCACCGTCGTCGGCACGAGCGACGTCAGCGACTCCGGCCTCGTCCCGAATCTGATCCAGCCGGAGTTCCACAGCGCCTATCCGCAGTTCTCGTTTCACTACATCGGAACCGCCAGCGGCACCGCGATCACCGACGCCGAAACCGGCTCCGTTGGTGCGAGCGTCCTGATCGTCCACGCCGCATCGCTGGAGAACCAGTTCGTTGCCGGCGGCTACTCCTACGAGCAGTACGGTCGCGCGATCTTCACGAACGACTTCGTGCTCGCCGGACCGACCGGCGACCCCGCCGGCGTGTCGGCCGCCGGAGCCACGAACGGATCCAACAACATCGTCCAGGCCTTCGCCGACATCGCGGCGGCCGGATATAACAGCGGCGGCACGCCGCTGGTCACGTTCGTGTCTCGAGGCGGTACGCCCGGCACGACCGTCGAGGAGCACCAGATCTGGGCCCTCGTCGCCAGCCTGGCCAGCCCGCCGGCGGGTCTGCACCTCTGCACCGTCAGCGCTGCCGACGGCGGTGGCGAGACACCCGTGTCGGCGGCGAGTGGCCTCGGTGGCCAGCCCTGCGGCGGACTGCCGCCCAGCGGGGATCTGCCGACTTGGTATGTGACCACCGGCGTCACGCAGGGCCCGAATGTCGTGGACGCCAACGCCTGCACGGGGTACGCGAGCCCCGCAAACTCGTGCTACGTCCTGACCGACCGCGGCACCTACGACTATCTCGCCTCCGGCGCCGATCCCGCTGGCGCGATCCCGACCCTCGCGATCCTGACTCGCAACAACAGCACCTCTGCCCCAGGGGGAGCTGATGAGCTGATCAACTACTTTCATTCCTACATCGTCAACCCAGCGAAACCCAGCGAGCAGGTCAACCTGACCGCCGCCGAGGATTTCGTGAACTTCCTCACCTCTCCCGCGCTCCAGGCGCAGCTGAAGACCTACCTCGACGACACGACCGACCCGGGCGGACCGCCGTTCGTCGCCGACGCCTCGCCAAGCCTCACCGACGCCGGCATCCCGAGCGTCGATGCCGCGGGCACGCCGGTGACCGTGACCGGGACGCTGACGAACGCGGAGCCGGGCTATCCGGCCCTGGCGAGCCAGACGGTGACGGTTGACGAGATCGAGGCGGGACTGCCGGTGGCAGTCGCCAGCGGGACGACGAACTCGAGCGGCAGCTACAGCATCACGTTCACGCCCACCTCGAGCGGCGCATACCAGGTCGCGACGGGCCAGATCGCCCAGGTCGAGAACAGTGCGCTCAGCCCGGTGTTTGGCGATCTGCTCTCACCGGCCGCGACCGCCGCGGTCACGATGAGCGTGCAGGGATCGGTGTCGATCGCCTCGGCGTCGGCGCGTGCCGGCATCGTCACCGTCTCAGGATCGATCGCGCCGGCTGCCCCAGACGCCAACGCGGCGGTCGCGCTGCTGGCGCGCCCGAGCGGCTCGACGAAAAGCTACTCGGAGATCGGCGCGGCGCCGCTTGTCGCGGGCCAGAGCTCCTACACGATCTCAAGCCCCCTGGCCAAGGGCAGCTGGCAACTCGAGACGAGCTACACCGATCCGGGAGCTCTGCTCGCCGCGACGGCCACGAGTGAGGTCACCGTCGATAACGCCGGCGGGTCGAGCGTCACCTTGAGCAAGGCCAAGGTCAGCGCCGGGAAGCTCACGCTGACCGGGACGATCAGCCCTGATCCGATCGCGACGGGCGCAAGGGTCGAGCTCTTCGGGCTGCGCAGCGGCAGCACGAAGTTCACGAAGCTGGCCGCTGCGACGCTCAAGATCGACCAGACGACGTTCACGATCAAAGCCAAGCTGAGGCGTGGATATCACTGGATACTGCAGCTTGAATACGTCCAGACAGGGCAGCGCACGAGCTATTCGAAGCTCAGCACGATCGACGTACACTAGGCCGCGTGACGCCCCAGCGAACTCGTGTGAACAGACAGCGCCGGACCGCCAGCCGCCGTCTCGGGATCCTGCCCGGGCGGCGCTTGGCGGTGCTCATCGTGCTCGCGGCGGGGCTGCTCGGATGCCTGGCGAGCGCAGCTTCGGCAGACGAGTCGATCGCGACGGCGATCATCGTCAAGCCCGGTGAGCAATCCCCAAGCGAAGTGGCGCCGGTGTCTCTCTCGACGCTCCTGGCTACACCCGCCTGCGTGCCCTATTCCAACACCACCAGCACGCTCACCACCGTCGCCCCCTCCAGCAGCCAGTCGCTCAGCACCTCGAGCGACACGTGGCCGATCTACACGATTCTGGCGTGCGGCCTGGGCCAGACGCTGAGCGCCGGTGATTGGGTGCAGATACAGGACCCCTCGACCGGGCCTGAGGCGCCACTTTTCTACTCAGCCGGTGACCTGACGACCCCGAGCGACTTCCAGGACCCCGGGCAGGTCCCTCTGATCATCGCCGAGCCGGGCGAGAACGTCCTGCAGTACTACCGGCCGCAGCGACGGCCCGACGGCGGCGTGACCGACGAGAACGCGTACGACTTCTTCCAGGTCAACCCCGGACCGATCACGATCTGGGTCGACGAGGGCGGATCTCCGCCCCTTTCGGTCGCGATTACCGGGGTTCCCGCCGGCGGCGTCACGGCGGGGGCAACCGTGAGCCTCACGGCAGCGGAGAATTCGAACGGCGCAACCCTCCCGGATCCGGCGAATCTCAGCTACAGCTGGACCAGCAACGACAGCGTCCAGTTCAGCAACGACGGCGCCGGGCAGGCCGTGCAAGCGACGCTCGGGGCCGCCGGCGAAGCCGAGGTCACAGTCGAGGTGCAAGACAACCAGGACGGCACCTTCGGATTCGCCAACGCAAGGATCACCGTCGGAGCACCCGGATCCGACGCGACATCTGCGACCCCCAACTCCTCCAACGGCCAGACGTCGCAGCCATCCGCCCCCGCGACCGGCCCCAAGCAGAGCAACGGCAGCGCGACCGGCGGAACCGCGGAGCCCCGCCGCCACAGCGCTCCCGTCGCACCGGGCGCCGGGAGCGGACAGAGCAGCGGCGCTCCCGCCACCGCCAAACCGAGGCCTGCTCCCAAGAGCGAATCCGCGCCAAGCAGCGCGACGACCGGGGCCTCCTCCACGAAAGCAGCCCCGACCGACTCCGGGCACCCGGCGCCGTCAAGCTCTCCGCAAGCGGTGAGCGGCTCCGCCGGCGCGGCGGCCCACGCCTCGCAGCCCCCTGGTCACGCCGCCCGGCCCAGCGCACGCCTCACGAGGCCGCCCACCGCTTCGCCCACCCACATGGCCGCAACAACACGCCAGACACGGGTCACGGGACGGCTGATCGAAGGCGTGACGGTGCTCCCGGCCGCCGCGAGCCCGCTCGTCTACGCAGTCCCGCCGACAATCGCGACGGCAGCGCCTGTGCGCCGCGGCGCGGTCGCCTCCGCCCTCCCCGCGCTCGCCGCTGGACTCGTCGTGACCCTGCTCTTCAGCCTGGGCGCCGGGCGCGAGCTGCGCTGGCGACGGCGCCTGGGCGCGCGGCTGCACGGAAGCTGACGGAGGCCCGCTGGCTGGCCCGCCCGAGTATGCGTTCACTTTCCCCGATCCTCGCACTGAGCTCGCACGACATCGACGAGGCGATCTTCCACGTCGCGAGCGTGCTCGAGGTGCCCGTGCTGATCCTCGCGCTGCTCGCCCTCGCCATGGTGATCCTCGAACTCGGAAGCTTCGTGATCGAGTTGCGGCGCCGGCGACGGCGCCGTTTCACGGCCCTCTCGAGTGGAGCCGAGCGGGCGCGGGAGGCGCTCGCGATCGACGATCGCCGGGGCGCCGCGGCGGCGCTGCACGGACTCGCGCGCAGCGCGGCGATGGCCGACACGCTGGCGTTCATCGCCGCTCACGCGCGCCGGGACGGGAGCGACTACGAGCTCAACAAGGCGCTCGCCGACTTCGACTTCAGCTCGCGACGACGGCTCGACCGCACCCGGCTGCTCGTCCGCGTCGGACCGGCGCTCGGCCTGATGGGAACGCTCATCCCGCTCTCGCCCGCGCTCACCGGGCTCGCCAACGGCAACACCTCGACGCTCAGCAACGACCTGCGTCTGGCCTTCAGCGTCACCGTCGTCGGACTGATGATCGGCGCGATCGCGTTCGGACTCTCGCTCACGCGCGACCGCATGTACGGGCAGGACCTCTCCGACCTCGAATACGTGGCCGCCGCCATCAGCGATCCGCCGGCGCCGGTGAGCACACGATGATCTCGGTCACCCCGCACGCCCGCAACCGCGAGGACCGAGCCGGCGACCCGCTCGACGGCCTTGTCAACCTGTTCGATCTGGGGATCGTCCTCGCCGTCGCGTTTCTGCTGGCGGCGCTCTCCTCCCTGCATCTGGCCGGCACGATCACCAGTCACGGCCTCCACGCCACGCCGGCCAAGATCATCGTGGTCCAGCCGGGCCAGACCGTCGCGCCGCTGCCGAAGCCTGGAACGCGCACGATCGGCCGGGGCACGCAGGCCGGCATTGTCTACCGCCTCGCCAACGGAGAGCTCGTGTACGTCCAGGCGGCGCCGCGCAAAAAGAGCCGCTGAGTGGCCTATCTCTGGCACGAGCTGCGCAGCGCTGTCCCGCTGATCGTGAGCGGGAACGCCTACATCCTCGCCGTCACCTGGGTCACGATCCGTGTGGCCGTGGTGTCCACCGCCGCGGCGCTCGTGATCGGCCTGCCGATCGGGCTCACGCTCGGCCTCGGGCGTTTCCGCGGCCGACGCGCGCTGCACATCCTCGCCAATGCAAGCCTCGCGCTGCCACCCGTGATCGTCGGCGTTGGGGTCCTTTTGCTGCTGCTCCCAGCCGGGGCGTTCGGCTCGCTGCGGATCGAGTTCACGCTGCGCGGCGTGTACGTCGCGCAAACAATTCTCGCCCTCCCCTACATCGTTGCTCTCACCCCGGCTGCGATCCAGGCGCTACCGCCCGGCCTGCTCGCGCAGGCGCGGCTGCTCGGCGCCGGGCGCCGCCAGCTCGCGCTGCTAGCGCTGCGCGAGGCCAAGATCGGCGTGTTCGCGGCCGTGATCGCCGCCCTCGGCGCAGCGCTCTCCGAGGTCGGCGCAGTGGTCATCGTCGGCGCGAACATCGCAGGTCACGACCAGACGCTCGCCAGCGCGGTGCTCGCGCAGATCAACGACTACGCGAACTATCCCTACGCCCTGGCGATCGGCCTCGTGCTGCTCGCACTCATCCTCGTGCTGGTCGGCCTGCTCACGGTGCTCCAGCAACGCACAAGCGGAATCCAGCTGCGCTTCCGGGGACTGCCTTGACGCTGGCCCGCCGGCGCACAATCGCGCGGGCGCGCCGCTCGCCGCCGACCGCCCCGGCGTCGCCCGGGCACAACCCGCCCGGGCGGCAGGATCCTTGACATGCACCTGCTGTGGGAGGAGCTTCGCAGTGCCGTGCCGCTCATCGTGCACGGGAACCCCTACCTGCTGAGTATCGTCTCCTTCACCGTCGAGGTCGCCGCGATCGCGACGGCGGCTGCGGCCTTAATCGGACTGCCGATCGGCCTCGCGATCGGGCTCGGGCGCTTCCGCGGCAGACACGCGCTGCACGTGCTGGCCAACGCGAGCCTAGGCCTGCCACCCGTGCTGGTCGGGCTGTTTCTGTTCCTCATCCTCGTGCCGCAGGGCCCGCTCGGCTCGCTGCATCTGCTCATCACCAAGCAGGCCGTGTTCATCGCGCAGACGATCCTCGCTCTCCCCTACGTCGTCGCGCTCACCGCAGCGGCGATCCAGGGGCTCCCGCAGGGGCTCCTGTCGCAGGCGCGCGTGCTCGGCGCCGGCCGCCGCCAGCTCGCCACACTCGCGCTGCGCGAAGCGAGAATCGGTGTGATGGCCGCGCTGATCGCGGCGCTTGGGTCCGCACTGTCGGAGGTCGGCGCGATCGTCATCGTCGGCGGCAACGTGTACGGCTTCGACCAGACTCTCGCGAGTGCCGCTCTGTATGAAGCAAACGCAGCCCGCTACGACGACGCCGTAGCAATCGGGATTGTCCTGATCGCGCTGATCCTGGTCCTGATGTGCGCCATCGGCGTGCTTCAGCAGCAGGGCGCGGGCATCCGCCTGCGCTTTCGGTCGGCGTCGTGAGCGAAAAGCAGTCCGACGAGAATGCGGCGCTGTTGCGCTGCGAGAACCTGAGCGTGTGCCGCGGCGCGCGCGAGGTCGTCACCGACGTCAGCCTGGAGCTTCGCGCCGGCGAGCTGGTCGCCCTGCTCGGGCCCAACGGCGCCGGCAAGAGCACGCTGCTCGACGCGCTCGCCGGTGTGCTGGCGCCCGCGCAGGGGCGGGTGGAGCGCGCCGGCCGCGTCGCGATCGCGCTCCAGGCGCCCGATCTCGCGCGCCGCACCGTCCTCGCGAATGTGATGCTCGCGCTCGGCTGGTGGGGTGTCCCCGGCCACGAGCGCGAGGATCGCGCGCGCGCCGCGCTGCGAGCGCTGGGCGGCGAGCACCTCGCCCAGCGCCAGGCTGCGAGCCTCTCCGGCGGCGAGCGCCGTCGCGTGCACCTGGCTCGCGCGATCGCCGTGCGCCCCGACGTCCTGATGCTTGACGAGCCCTTCGGCGGCCTCGACACCGAGACGCGGGCGACGCTCCTCGACGACGCGGTCGGCGCACTGCGCTCGCAGGCCAGAGCAACCCTCGTCGTCGTCCACGACCGCAGCGAGGCGTGGGCGCTCGCCGACCGCCTGCTGATCCTGATCGGTGGCCGGCTCGTCGCGGAAGGCACCCCACGCGACCTGCTGGAGCGACCCCCGAGCGCGCTCGTCGCCCGCTTCCTGGGGTTTGACGGATCGCTGCAGGACGGCGGGGAGTTGCTGTTGACGAGACCTGCTCACGTCGCGCTCGACCCGGCCGGCCCGCTGCGCGCCCGCGTCACGCGAGCCGTCGCGCTGGAGGACGGCGTGCGCCTCGAACTCGAGCTCGACAGCGGACGGCTCTACACCGTGGCGCCGCTGCCTGCTCCCCGGCCGAGTGACACCGTGCGTGTGCGCATCGACGGCGGCGCCCGCTTCGCCCGCAGCGTGACAGACGACGGCGCGGCGCCCAGTCCTCAGCCGGCGCTGGCACCCGCGCCGACCGTGGCGCCCGGTGTCGCGCAGGAGCGAAGGCCGTAGGTCGCCGCATCGGCGCCGACCGGGCTCACCCGCAGCGCAGCTTCGGCGCTCGCCACCCCGCCGCTATCGCCTCGCTTCGCGGCCGCCGCGAGGTCGGTGTACTCGCCAACGGCCCGGGCGAGCGCCCGGAGGTAGCGCCCGAGTGCGGCACGCTCGCTCGCGTTCTCGCTGGGACGTCGCAGCGCCCGAAGCGAACCCGACTCCGCGCGCACGAACGGCAGCGCATCGGCCAGGTAGCCCGCGAGCCCCCGCAGCTTCTGCGCCGCGGAGTCGCCCGAATCCGGCGGCGCGATCAAGCGCACCTTGCGCACCGTACTCGCACAGATCGCATTGGCGCGAGCGGTGAAGTCAGCCTTCGTGTAGCTGCCGCAGCCGCACAGGAGCACGGCGAGCGCGATCACGGCAAGGGCTCGTCCGGCGTGGCGCACACGGCTCGAGCATGGAGCCAGCCGCGCAACTCGCGCCGGTGCCGGCCCGGCGCCTGGCCACAAGCGCCAACCGCTCACCTGCTAGTGCTCGCTGCGCACATCCGCCATCAGCGCCACGGCGTGCGGCAGCGCATCGGCAATCGCCGCGCCGGCCTGCTCGATCGACCGCGGCGAGCCGGGGAAGTTGATGATCAGCGTCGCGCCGCGAATGCCCGCCACGCCCCGCGAGAGCAGCCAGTGCTTGGTGTGCGCCCGCGACGCTTCGCGCATCGCCTCGGCGATGCCCGGCACCTCACGTTCGATCACGCTCCGTGTCGCCTCCGGCGTGACATCGCGCGGGGCGACGCCGGTACCGCCGGTCGTCAGCACCAGCGCGCATTGATCGACGTCGCTGAGGTGGCGCAGCCGCCCCGCGATCATCCCCAGCTCGTCGGAGATCACCTCGCGCGCGACGACCTCGCCGCCGATGCCCACGGCGAACTGCTCGAGGCGATCGCCGCTCTCGTCGCCGCCCACTCCCGCCGCCCGCGACGTGCTGACCGTGATGATCGCCACACGCACGCTCAGCCGCCTTCTTCCAGGCGCCAGTCGTTGCGCCCACCGGTCTTCTCGAGCAGCACGACCTGCTCGACCGCCACCCCGCGCTCGAGTCCCTTGACCATGTCGTAGACGGTCAGCGCGGCGACACTACAGGCGACCATCGCCTCCATCTCGACGCCGGTGGCAGCCGACACGGACACCTCGGAGATCAGCTCGACGAGGCCGCCCTCAACGTCCACCCCCGCGCGAACGTCGACGAAGCTGAGCGCGATCGGGTGTGCGAGCGGAATCAGCGCCGCGGTCTGCTTGGCCGCCATGATCCCGGCGAGCCTGGCGGTGCCCAGCACCTCCCCCTTCGCCACGTTGCCGGCGACGATCGCCGCGGCCGTCTCGCGCGACATGCGAACTCGCGCGCGGGCGCGCGCGCGACGTTCGCTCACCGGCTTGGAGCCGACGTCGACCATCCGGGCGTTGCCGTCAGCGTCGAGGTGCGTGAGGCGCGCGCCACTCATGTGCCCGCCGCGTCCGCCGGCAGCGCGACTGCCTCGCCCGCCACCCAGCGCACCTCGCCGCCGTCCAGCTCCCGCTTCCAGATCGGTGCCTCCGCCTTGATCCGGTCGATCAGCTCACGCGCACCCGCGAAGGCGGCATCGCGGTGTGCCGCCGAGACCGCCACGACGACGCCCGGCTCCCCCAGCGCAACGCGCCCCACGCGGTGCTCGGCGGCGGCTGCCGCCAGGCCATGGCGGTGCACGCACTCCGCCGCGATCGCCGCCATGCGCTGCTCGGCCATTTCGCGATAGGCCTCATAGTCGAGAAACTCGACGTCGCGAACGGTGCCCTCGAAGGTCACGACAGCCCCGGCGCCGGGCCGGCGCACAAGCGCGGTGACATCCGCGGGCGTGATCGGGGTCTCGCTGACGCGTACATCCGGGCCCGCGCCGCCGCTGACCGGTGGCAGCAGGGCAAGCTCGTCGCCCGCGTGCAGCGGTGTGTCCTCCCCGACCAGCTCGCGGTTGACGGCCATCCGCACCGGCAGCCGCTCGAGCAGATCGGCGAGCCGCGAGTCCTGCGCGAGCGCCGCCAGCGCGTCGCCCACGGTCGCCCCGTCAGCCAGCTCCGCCTCGATCGCGTCGGCTCCCGCGCGCTCACGCAGCTGGGCGAAAAGTCGTATCCGCAAGATCATGACCGGCTCAGCCTACCCCGCCGCCGCCCGCGGCTCGCCGAGGTCGCCCTGTTATCTTCGCGTGATGGCGGGAGGGGCGCAACTCACGGACGGCCACGGACGCGCGATCGGCGATCTGCGCCTCTCGGTGACCGACCGCTGCGGCTTCCGCTGCCGCTACTGCATGCCGGCCGAGGGCATGCAGTGGCTCGAACGCGCGGAGCTTCTGAGCTTCGAGGAGATCGAGCGCCTCGTGCGCGTGCTGGTCGAGATGGGCGTACGCGATGTCCGCCTCACCGGCGGCGAACCGCTCCTGCGCCGCGAGCTGCCCCGCCTGGTCGCGATGCTGGCGGCGATCCCCGGGCTGAACGAGCTCGCGCTCACGACCAACGGCTACCAGCTCGAGCGCGACGCCCACGCACTGGTTCACGCGGGCATTACGCGCTTCAACGTCTCCGTCGACTCACTCCAGCGCGAGCGCTTCAGCGAGATCACCCGCCGCGACGCGCTGGACAAGGTCCTGCGCGGCCTTGCGACGCTCGCCTCTTTCCCGCAGGCGCACCCGATCAAGGTCAACGCCGTCGCGATGCGCGGCTTCACCGAGACGGAGCTGATCCCTTTCGCCCGCTTCGCCCGCGAGCACCCCTACGAGGTCCGCTTCATCGAATTCATGCCGCTCGACGCCGACCACGCCTGGACGCCCGACGACGTGCTGAGCGGCGAGGAGATCCGCGCGGCGATCCACGCCGTCTACCCGCTCGAGCCCGAACCCCGCACGCCCAGCGCGACCTCACGAACCTTCCGCTTCGCGGACGGCCGTGGCCGGATCGGCTTCATCAACCCGGTTTCCGAGCCCTTCTGCGGCGACTGCAACAGGATCCGCGTGACCGCCGACGGCCAGCTGCGCACGTGCCTTTTCTCGCTGCGCGAAACGGACCTGCGCGCGGTGCTGCGCGGCGCTGGCGGCGACGACGAACTCGCGGCCGTACTGCGCGACGCCGTCTGGCGCAAGGAGCTCAAGCACCACATCGGCGATCCGGGCTTCGTGCAGCCCGACCGCACGATGTCGGCCATCGGCGGCTGATGGGGTGAGTGGGTGCGGTGCACCCCTCACCCATGCACCTCGCGCCTGACCTGACAGCGGTGGCGCTCTCAGAGCAGTTCGATCGTCACCTGCTCGCCGGCCGCGAGCACACCAGCGCCGGCCGGGATCAGCGCCAGCGCGTCGGCGCCTAGCATCGACGTGAGGATGTGGGAGTCCTGCGCGCCGGTCGGCGTCACATGCCAGCCGTCAGGGCGCAGCGCGAGCCGACAGCGGACCGCCTCGACGCGCGCCGGCGTGCGCCGGCAAGCCTGATCGAGCGTCGCGACCGTCCGCCGGCGCTCCGGCGGCTCGCCGGCGAGCGCCTGCAGCGCCGGCCGCACGAACAGCAGGAAGGTGACGAGCGACGACACGGGGTTGCCCGGCAGGCCGAACACGAGCGTCCGTTCGCGGCTGCCGAACCAGAACGGCTTGCCCGGCCGCAGCGCCACGCCCGCGAAGTGTCGCTGCACCCGCAGGCCGTCGAGAACCTCGGCCACGTGATCGTGAACACCGACTGACATTCCGCCCGTGATCACCACCGCGTCGGCCGAGAGCGCCGCAGCGATCGCCTCGCGGATCAGCGCCACCTCGTCACGGGCGTGCACGACGGAGGCGACCTGCGCGCCGGCCCGCTCGGCGAGTGCGGGGATCACGAACGCGCTCGAGTCGCGCACCGAACCGGGCGGCGGCTGCTCGTCCACGGCGACCAGCTCGTCGCCGGTGGTGACGACCGCGACGCGCGGGCGCGCTCCGGCCGACACGACCGGGCGGCCGATCGAGGCGAGCACGCCAAGCGCCGCGGGGCCGAGCCGCACACCCGGCTCGAGCACCGTCTCCCCCGCTCGCACGTCATCGCCCGCCCTGCGCACAAAGCGTCCCGCCTCGACGTCGGCCAGAAGCTCGACCGAGCTTGCGTGGCGGCGCGTCTGCTCGACTGGAACGACCGCGTCGGCGCCCGCCGGGATCGCCGCGCCGGTCGAGATCGCGCACGCCTCGCCCGCCGCGAGCACCACCGCGGACGGCGCGCCCGCCCGTGACTCAGCGACGATCTCCAGGCGGGCCCCGGCGCCGCTGTCGGCGGCCCGCACCGCGAAGCCGTCCATCGCCGAGTTATCGAAGGCCGGCACATCTTCGGGCGCCCGGACCTCCTCGGCCAGCACCCGCCCGAGCGCCTCGCCGAGCGCCACGCTCTGGGGCGCAAGCGGCTGCGCATGCTCGAGCACGAGGGCGCGTGCGTGCTCGAACTCGGTCAGCTTCGTGGTCACCGCCGAGGCACTCTATTCGCGCCCGAGCGGCGCCGAGGGCCGCCGGCGCGGGCGGGTCCGCTATCTTTGCCCGCTCCGCGGCTGCGGTTTGGGAGGGCGGTGCTCGCCCGTGTGAGCGCACGGCGCCGGCTCGCGGGCAGATGTGCTGGCGTGGCGATTTTCCGTTTGTTCCCTGTCGAGGTTCGGGAGTTTTCATGAGTTCTGATTCTGGGTTTCTGTTCACGTCGGAGTCGGTCACGGAAGGACACCCCGACAAGATCGCCGACCAGGTTTCCGACGGCGTGCTGGACGCCGTGCTGAGCGATGATCCCTACGCCCGGGTGGCGTGCGAGACGCTTGTGACCACCGGGCTGGTGGTGGTTGCCGGAGAGATCACCACCTCGACCTTCGTCGACATCCCGGCGGTCGTGCGCGAGACGGTGCGGCGGATCGGCTATGACGATGCGACTGCCGGCTTCGACTGCGACACCTGCGCCGTGATCTCCACGATCGACCGCCAGTCGCCCGACATCGCCCAGGGCGTCAGCGAGGCGTTCGAGCGCCGCGCCTCCGGATCCGGCGACGAACTGGACCTCGCCGGCGCCGGCGACCAGGGCATGATGTTCGGCTACGCCTCGGATGAGACGCCGGAGCTGATGCCCCTGCCGATCTCGGTGGCGCACCGCCTCGCCGAGCGCCTCGCAGCGGTGCGCAAGGACGGCACGCTTGGGTACCTGCGCCCGGACGGCAAGACTCAGGTGAGCGTGCGCTACGAGGGTGGCCGGCCGGTCGCGATCGAGAAGCTCCTGATCTCCACCCAGCACGCCGACGGGGTCGATTCGGAGACCCAGATCAAGCCCGATCTGTGGGAGCACGTCGTGACAGCGGTGCTGCCGGAGGCACTCTACGACCCGTCCGCGCTGCGCCGCGACTTCCTCGTGAACCCGACCGGGCGCTTCGTGATCGGCGGCCCGATGGGCGACTGCGGGCTGACGGGCCGCAAGATCATCGTCGACACCTACGGCGGGATGGCCCGCCACGGCGGCGGCGCGTTCAGCGGCAAGGATCCTTCGAAGGTCGACCGCTCAGCCGCCTACGCCGCCCGCTGGGTCGCGAAGAACTGCGTCGCCGCCGGCCTGGCGCAGCGGCTCGAGGTCCAGGTCGCCTACGCGATCGGCGTCGCCCACCCCGTCTCGGTGATGGTCGAGACGTTCGGCACCGAGCGCGTCGACCGTGCGAAGATCGCGGCCCTCATCGACGAGCACTTCGACCTGCGTCCCGGCGCGTTCCGCGAGGAGTTGAAGTTGCACCGGCCGATCTACCAGGCGACCGCCGCCTACGGGCACTTCGGGCGCAATCACCCCGATTTCACCTGGGAGCAGACCGGCAAGGCAGACGCGTTGCGATCCGCCGCGGGCCTATGAGCGTTTCCGCGGCGCGCGCGCCAGCCTGAGCGGATGCGCGAGGAGCCCGCAGGCTCGTTGTCGCTGCCGGATCGCGAGGCGGTGCTCGAGCACGCCGCGGCGTTGATCCTGGAGACCTGGCGCTCGTTCGATACCGCTCGCGCCGGCCAGCCGCTCGCGGGCGAGCGCCACCTCGAGCTGCTGCGCGAGGCGCTGCCGCAGTTCCCCGGCGAGGCCGCGCCGGCGCTCGACGCCGCCGCTGCTGTGCTCGACGTCTCTTTGACCCAGGCGCGGCCGCGCTTCTTCGGCTGGATCGGCGGCTCCGGACTCGAGATCGGCGTGCTCGCCGACGCGCTGATGGCCTCCCACGACGTCAATGTGGCGCTGAGCGCGGGCGCCGCCACTTTGCTCGAGCGCCAGACCGTGCGCTGGGCCGGCGAGTTCGTCGGCTTCGCCACGAGCGCCGACGGATTGATGGCGGCGGGCGGCACGCTCTCCAACCTGACGGCGCTGACGGCGGCGCGCGAGCGCGCGATCCCCGGGGCGCGCTACGACGGACTCGCCGGCCAACGCCTCGCGCTCTACTGCTCCGCCGAGGCGCACTACTCGGTGCGCCGCGCCGCGGAGGTGCTGGGCATCGGCGGGCGTAGCGTGCGCGCAATCGCGATCGACTCGAACCGCCGCATGGACCCCGACGCCTGTGCCGCGGCGATCGACGCCGACCGCCGCGCCGGCATCGTCGCGGTGGCGGTGGTGGCGACTGCCGGCACGACGCTGACCGGTGCGGTCGACGATCTGGAGGCGCTGGCCGAGGTCTGCGCCGGCCGCGAGGTTTGGCTGCACGTCGACGGCGCCTACGGCCTGCCGGCGGCCTCCACTGCGCTCGCCGGGCACCTCTTCAAGGGCCTCACCCGGGCGGACTCGGCGACCGTCGATGCGCACAAATGGCTTTATGTGCCGAAGGCCTGCAGCGTGCTGCTGGTGCGTGACGCGGCGGCGCTCGAGGCGGCGTTCAGCCACGACGAGAGCTACGTCCCCCACACCGACCGCGAGGACATCCACCCCGTCGATCGCACGCTGGAGTACTCACGCCCGCTCAGCGCACTGAAGCTGTGGCTCGCCTTCCGCGTGCACGGCGCCCAGGCGATCGCTGCGGCGATCGAGCGTAACCTGCGCCAGGCTCGCCTGCTCGCCGAGCTGATCCGCGAGGACCCGCGACTTGAGCTGCTCGTCGAGCCGCAGCTCTCGGCTGTCTGCTTTCGCCACCGCCCGCCTGGCCACATCACGGCCGCGGCCCACAACGCCGCGCTGGCCGCCGCGATAGCCGCCGATGGGCGCATCATGCTCGCCGCGGCGAGGGTCGACGGCGTACCGTGCCTTCGTGCCTGCATCGTCAACCACCGCACCAACGAGGACGACGTGCGCTCGATCGTGGCCGCGGTTTGCGAACTCGGCGAGCGCGTCTCGCGAGCCAGCTAGCCCGCGAGCCCCTCCCACCACAGGCCGAACAGCTCCCACGCGTGCCGGCGCGCGAGCGGTGCGAGCACCTCGCTCTGCGCGCGCAGCTCCTCGGCGCTGACGCCGAGCTTCGCGAGCTCGGTCTCCGAGCGCGACCACGAGGCGATCACCTCCAGTGTGACCTCGGGGTGGAACTGCAGTCCCAGGTGGCGACCATGGCGAAACGCGGCCGGGCCGGCTTCGCTGTGGGCGAGCGGCTCACCGCCGGGCGGCACGCTGAGCTGCTCGTAATGCCAATGGAACCAGGGGCCGGGCGGGACCCCGTCGACGCGCTCGGACAGCTCGAACCAGCCGATCTGCGGCTTGGCCGCGGGCGACACCTCACCACCCAGCGCGATCGACAGCGCCTGGCCGCCGAAGCACACGCCCAGCACCGGAATCTCCGCGGCGACCGCCTCGCGCAGCAGCTCGATCTCCGCTGAGACCCACGGCGGATCGCTGCCCCTCGCCGACGCCACCGACCCCAGCGACGCGACGAAGGCGAAGCCGGCCAGGTCGGGCAGCGGCCCGTCGGTGACGTCGTGCACGACGTAGTCGCAGCCGTGCTCGCTCAGCCAATCCTCGAGCAGCGCCGCGGGCGCCTCGTCACCGTGGCTGAGGATCAGCCCGCGTCTGGGAGCCATCTCGCCGCCGCCACGCACGTCACAGGCACACCGTAGCGGCCAGCTCGCCGCCGAGGCGGTCGGCGGCTGCAGTGCTGCGGCGACCTCCATGCATCCGCACGCGCTCGAGCAGCGCGAGTGAGCCGCTCAGCAGCACCACGTCCGCTTCGCGCAGCTGCGTGAGCGTCAAAGGCAGCTCGCGCGCCTCGATACCCAGGCGCCGAGCGTGCTCGAGCACGACGGCCCTGACCACACCCGGCAGAATCGAGCCGTCAAGCGGCGGCGTCGCGAGCACCCCGTCACGCAGCAGGAACACGTTGGCGCGCGTCGTTTCGAGCAATTCGTCCGCGCGGCTGAGCAGCAGCGGCCGCACGCCCGCCCCCGCGAGCCCCTCGATCTGCTCGAACCATGATCGGTCGATCAGCTTGTGCGCCCCGGCCCCCCCGCTCACCCGAACCGCTACGAGCGCAGCCTCCGCCGCCGGCAGGACGAGCGCACGATCCAGTGGCGCGATTTTGATTGCGAGCGCCGGCGGCGACGCTCCCCGCGGCGCCACTTCGATGCGCAGCCGCGCGAGCGCGTGCCCCGCAGCCGCATCCGCGAGCGCCGCGCCGAGTCCCTGCGGCAGTGCTGCTCCGTAGAGCGTCCCGACGCTCGCGTGCAGCCGCGCGAGGTGGCGGCCCGCCAGCAGCGGGCGCCCGTCGCGCACGAGCAGCGTCTCGAACACGCCGCGGTCCACCGCCGGCGCGCACGCGGTGGCGAAGTCGAGCGGCGATCCGGTCACGGCCACGCGCGGAATACTCGCGCAACAGCGATCATGCGACGTGAGGGCACGTTGACGACGCTGCTGATCGACAACCACGACTCCAACACGTTCAACCTGTTCCAGCTGCTGGCGCTGGTCGAGGGTCGTGAGCCGGTTGTCGTGCGCAACGACGAGACCGAGTGGCGAGCGCTCGACGCCGGGCGCTTCGCGCGTTGCGTCATCTCCGCCGGCCCGGGACGGCCCGACCGCCCGCGCGACTTCGGCCTCTCGCGCAGCGCGCTGACGCAGACTGACCTTCCGGTGCTCGGCGTCTGTCTCGGGCATCAGGGCCTCGTGCTCGCCCACGGCGGCGAGGTCGCCGCCGCACCGCGGCCGATGCACGGGCGGCGCAGCCGCATCTTCCACCAGGGCTCCGAGCTGTTCGCGGGGATCCCCCAGGGCTTTCTCGCGGTGCGCTACCACTCGCTGTCTGTT
>Ga0302320_10000957_pt1 | contig 69277 bp, 60 predicted proteins | sample Bog_T0_3_FD_202130 | JGI IMG/M metagenome (GOLD analysis project Ga0302320, IMG submission 202130) | Peat permafrost microbial communities from Stordalen Mire near Abisko, Sweden - Bog_T0_3 | ecosystem: Environmental > Terrestrial > Soil > Wetlands > Peat | place: Sweden: Abisko, Stordalen Mire...
GTCGGACCTCCACAATCCGCCGCCGCGTCCAATCTGTCAGCCATGTGCCCGGTCCGTAAGCAGCTACATAGGGTACCCCCCTCCCCCCTTTTCATCTCATCCCATTGATAACAAACATGTTACGCAAAACAGCATTTCAGGAAACATTGAAAACAAAAGGGTTACATGCTCCCCTGTCAGGCGTTCTGCTGCCGGTCTTTTCCGAAAACAAAGGGGTTACGTCTCTTGAAAATCTGGAAAAATCGTACCATTCTTATCCCAGAAACTCCCCCATCCGCCGCCAAACCGGGAACGGCGCACAGATCCCAGGCAGACCTGCATTCGCCTATTTGCCTGCCTGGGCTTTGATCAGCTCGTCAAGAGAATCCGGCTTCTGCTCGTCGCGGACCAGGTGCGGGTAACGCGCCCCGCCGTGATAGTTGATCGTCGCCGTGTTGATGTAGTCGTCGGTGACATAGAGAAGCGTAATGGGCTGCGTGGAATCCTTCGCGGCCTTGATCGCGTCTTCGAGCAGATCGTGCGTGTAGACGCGGCCGTTGACGGCAATGACCTTCATGCCGGAGCTGATGCCGGCCTGGAAGGCAGGACCACCGACAATGGAGTCGGCCACGCTGCCGTCGTTGCCGAGTTGCAGGCCGATGGAATAAATGTCAGACGGAGCGCCGCGCCGTCCGCCCAGCTTGGCAGGCTCGCTTTGAAACACCACCTTCCAGCCGCCGTTTTCGATGCCGCCTGTTGGCGCTTCGGGAGCGGTTGAGTTGAGCCGCGTGTGCAGGAATGTGGCCCAGTCGTAGGGCGCGATGGAGTTGAGCGAAGCCACCAGCTGGTCGAAGGTGTAGGTCTTCACCTCAGGCCCGTTGTTGGGTCCGCCGTGGAAGGCCTTGCAGAAGTCGTCGATGGATTTCTGGCCCTTCGACTCGCGATGGATGATGGTGGCGACTTCAAGCCAGAGCAGGTCGCCTTCGTCGTAGTAGTCGGTGCCGCGGCGCCACGTGTTCCAGCCGCGCGCGAAGCCCAGGCCGGGCTCGCCGATGGCCGTATCGAGCAACGGACGCCATGTGCGCCCCGGCCGTCCGGGGCCCAGCGAGGCGGCGATGCTGGCCAGATACTCGTGATACTCATCCGGCGTCCAGAGGCCGCTGCGTGCGGCCAGCATGGGGCCGAGGTAATCGGTGAGGCCCTCGTAGCCCCACAGCAGATCGGTCTCCATGGGTTGCTCGTAGTAGGGGACGGCGAGATCGGCGGGGCGGCGGAATTTGCCGTTCCACGAGTGCACAAACTCGTGCGCCAGCAGGCCGCCGAGCGACATGCCCGCGCCGGGCGAGATCAGCGTACGCTCCGGCAGGCGGCTGTCGTTGGACTCGTGATGCTCCAGGCCGAAGTGGGCTACGTGATCGCTGAGGGTCAGCAGGAAATGGTAGTCGCGGTAGTGGCGCGTGCCGAAGAGCTTGCCCGACTCGGCCACGAGATTGGTCATCTGCTTTTGGTTATCGGCGCTGAGGTTGAGAGCGATGGCGCTGTCGGCGACCAGATCGAGTTCGTGATGAATGGGCTCGCCGGCAGGAGTGATATCGACGGCGCGATAAAACTCGCCCGCAATGACGGGCGAGTCAACCAGCAGATCGAGAGAGATGGGCTTGAACGAAATCTGACTCCCGGACTGCGAATCGATGGGCAGCGGCGTGCCGAACTTCCAGCCATCGGGCAGGATGAGTTTGGCTTCATAACTCAACTGCTCCGCGGGAACGCCTGCGGGATAGAGGATGACGTCGTTCCATTCGAGGACGGTGAGCACATCGGTGGCGGAGTTGCCGTCTGGCTCGATGAAGTCGAAGCTGGCGTGAAGCTCACTGACGCCGGCGGGAATGTCGAGGTGAAAGGTGAAGACGTCGAGGGTGTCGCGCACCCAGGGAATGACCTTGCCGTTGCCTTCGAACTTGAGGCCGGTGACGCTGGTGATGGGGCCGTTGGGGCCGTGCTCGCCGGGAATCCACTTGGGATAGTAGAGGGTGAGCGGGCCGGGCTTGACCGGGATCACCTCGTGCGAGCGCAGCATCTTCTGCGGCGTTTTCGTGGCATCGACGGTGAGGGAGATGGTTTCAGCCCCGAGCGCGACGGAAGCGGAGAGAACCAGAATCGAGGCCGGACCCAGCCACGAAAGAAAACGGCGGCGTTGCATGCGATGACTCCTTATGGAGAAACGAAAAAGCCCTATCCGTGCATGATACCGCCGAGGGCGTAGCCAAGGAGAAATGGAATGCAGCTGTGTCAGGAAGCAGACGGGGCGGTACTTATGAAAAGAGCCTCCGGCGTTGACAGCGATTCTTCCCGAGGAACATAATGACCTTCAGTTTGCGCGCCGGCCCCCCATCGGCCGCACCTTGCGAACGCCCGCTCTTCCCTTGCACGTGTGAAGCAGATTTTCCCCTCGAATGGTGTAGCGGGACGAGCCGATGCTTCACTGCGCCCTGTACGACTCCGAAAGGCCGCGACCTATCCATCGATTCTGGAGGCCCAGTGGTTTCGATCTCTCGCAACATCCTGCTTGCAGCCAGCGCCTGCCTCCTGGGCGCGACCGCGATTTGCCAACCGCATCTGAATGGGCTAGCGCCGCGCAAGGGGCCGTACACGGGGGTCGCGGCGCAAAGCGCGCCGGATCGCGAAAGGATGGTCGTTGATGGCGACATTGTCGGGGACAAGGCCGGACCGCTCAGGCCTGGAGCGCGGCCGCATCCGGAGATGCTGACCACCGCCTATCCGCAGTATCTGTGGCCGCAGGTGAGTGGAGTGGCCACGGTTTACTACGCCATCGATGCCGCGTCGGACCCCAACGCAACTCCGAATATCAATGCCGCAGTCTCCACATTCAATGCGGATTTTCCGGGGTTGATTCAGTGGGTTCCATGGAACGGAACGTCGCCCTCTTACTACGTCGACATCAACCTGAGCGCCGACAACACCAGCGGCGAGTGCGAGGCGGAAGAGGGATTCGAGAACATTGCGGCGCAGCCCATGAGCGGCTCGACGGATTGCGCCATCGGGACAATTCTGCATGAAATGGGCCACGTCATCGGCTTGTGGCATGAGTTTCAGCGCGCCGACCGCAATAACTACGTGACCGTGAACTATGGCAATGTGATCAAGGGTTCCTGGGGTAACTTCGAGATACTTACCGACGATGTGCAGATCATGGGACTCTATGACTATGCGTCGCTGATGCAATATCCACCTTACTCTTTCTCGCGCAACGGCGGCCCGGTGATCGAGACGATTCCCGCGGGCATGCCCCTGGGCAGCGCGGAGGGCCTGCCGGCTCAGGCAAACGCCGACTACTCGGCAGGAGACAAGGAAGCCATCGAACGGCTTTACGGTGCGCCTCCCTCGCAGGTGACGGTCACTTCCAACCCGGTTGGACTGCGGGTGGAAGTGGACGGGACGACGATCACCACACCGCGGACATATGCGTGGACGTTGAATTCGACGCACACTCTGGCCGTGCCCGGCGGTGTGCAGACGCTGAACGGAGATATCGAGAACAGCACAACGCCGGCCACGTTCTACTACACCTATGGCCGATGGAACGACAGCACCATCGAGAGCCACACGATTACGGTGCTGCCCGGAAACGGAGCGGTGAGCTTCCCGGCGACCTCGCCGCAGGTGGCCACGTATTCGGCGAATTTCATCCAGCTTGTTCCCTATACGAAGCCGGCTATTTATCCCACCGGGGCCGGAACGGCAACCATCTTTCCGCCGCCCAGGAGCTTCGGCCTGGGGCCGGGCGAATTCTTCGTTGCCCGCCAGGAAGAGACTCTTTATGCGATACCCGCATCGGGCTGGAGCTTCTATGAGTTCAACAACGGCCCGTACTGGCTGCCGGGGGGTCTTGGAGCGAACCCGAAGCAGTTTTATGTTCCCGACACCGGGAACCCGGTGGACCCGACAGCGGAGTTTACGAATACTCCGGTGTACACGATTGACATGACGCCGGACTCGTTCAGCTCGAATCTCTATGCCTATGCGGATGGGGGCTTCTTCTATACGCCAAAGAATTTTTCTTCGTTCTACGATTCGGCCTGGACACCCACCAGCGCGCACACGCTGAGCCTTTACTCTCCGATCTACCCGTACAGCTCGAACAGCCGGTACGCCTTCTCGCAATGGACTGCGGGGGGCGTAGTCCAATCGCCTGCGAATCCCACCTACTCCATTCCATCGCTGCCATCGGCCAGCACGAGTTATGTGGCGACAATGATTCCGCAATTTGCCCCTGCGACGAACTTCAACTATCCGCCCTGCGGCGGCTCGGGGACATTGACGCCGGCATCGCCAACAAACGACGGATTCTATCCAGCGGGTACGGTGCTGACCTACAGCGCCACGCCAACCCCGGGTTATGACTGGACCTTTGCCGGATGGAGTTTCGATCTGACGGGGAGCACGACGCCGGCCAACCTGACAGCGAACGACGAGACGCTGGTATTCGCCAACTTCAACATCGTGGGCACCCCGCTTGCACTTACAGGCCTGAGCCCCAGCTCGGCGACCGCGGGCGGACCGCAGCTTACGCTGACCCTCTACGGCGCCGGATTCAGTCCGGATTCGCTGGTTGGCGTTGTGATCGGCACATCCCCGCCGCAATATCCAACTGTGACTTATGTGGGTCCGGGGGAACTGACTGTGGCGATCCCCGCGGCGGATATCGCTTCTCCGGGCGTATTCCAGGTATATGTTGAAAATTTTCCTCAGAATCAGGGCTGGAATGGGTGCGCGGTGTTCGGGTATCAGACCTTTAGCGTGATTGGGTCCGCCCTGGCCACTTCGACGGCGGTTTCTTCCTCTGCGAATCCTCAATACTTTGGAAGCCCGGTGACCTTCACCGCTACGATTAGATCGGCGGAGAAAAATGCAACCGGGACGGTGACCTTCAACGATGGATCGACGGCGCTGGGCTCCGGGGTGCTGAACGCGTTGGGTGTTGCTAGTTATTCGACCTCTGCCCTGGCCGAAGGGCCGCATGCAATTACCGCGATTTATGGCGGCGACAGCAATAATGCCGGGAGCACCTCCGCGGTGTTGACGGAGAATGTGGTGGCGCCTCCCGCGCTTACAAGTCCAGTTCCGGGCAATGTGCTTGCCGGCGCGACTGTCACGTTCAATTGGACGCGCGGTATTGGCCTGTTGGAGTACCGGCTGCTGCTGGGCAGCACCGGAGTGGGATCGCAGGATCTCTATGCTTCAGCCATGACGCCTGGTGCCACGGAGACCGTGAGCGATTTGCCGACGAATGGAGAGACCATTTACGCGCGCCTGGAGTGGCTGGTTCACGGCGTGTGGGTGACTGCCGACTACACCTACATCGCACAGTAGAGACCGCGATAGTCGCGCGGCGCGACGTTAAGACGCGGGCGCTCGGCTGCCTGGAAGACTGGATCGCTCATGATCGCTGGGGAGCTTTTCCATTCGCAGGAGACTCGTATTGACAAGGCAGTAACCGTGCTGTAGTTAGTTAATTGGATGATCCCTGGGCCTTTTCGCACTTGTGACTGGCCATGAGAGCCGGTATGCGAGCGAGGCCCCGCTGAACCGCGATCAGGCCAAATTGCCGGCGGATTCCATTTCCTTTTCGAATTAAGATTGATAGCTTTGCCTTGGTTCCTCTTGCGCGCATCTCATTTGCTGAGGATATGCGAGGGAAAGAGGAGTCGCGGGATGCCGGTCGCGAAGTTGAGGAGCGCGTCGAAGGCTGGACTGCCTGTCTGGCCCGGACAGAGCCTGTTCGCCGTCCCCCCGTGAAACAACCCGCAGCCCCGGGCCCCATGAGCGTCCCGAGCATCCGAAGTGCGCTGGCCAGGTGTTTTGCGGCCGGCGACCCAATAGCCAAACGATCCACATCCCATTTTGAAAGGAGCAATCCTCCCATGTTTCCTCTCCTCCGTCGATTCCGCGCCCCGAATTCACAGCTTGGCAGCCGGCAACTTTCTCCGTCTTTCGCAAGCCGCGCCCGCCGGGCTCTATTTTTCCTGCTCCTGGCCGCAAGCGTTTGCGTTGCCTGGAATCGAGCCACCGCGCAGAGCGGCGTATGGACCTGGAAGGGCGGAAGCAGCACCGTGCCCGGCGAGGACGAGGGCCGCCCCGGCATCTATGGCTCTCCGGGAGTTCCCGCGCCGGCAAACATTCCCGGCGGCCGCGGCGCCGCTGCCTTGTGGACCGACCAGAGCGGCAACGTATGGCTGTTCGGCGGCTATGGCTTCGATATCAACGGTAACGTCAGCTATCTGAACGACCTTTGGGAGCTGAGTCCATCCACGAACGAATGGGCGTGGATGAGCGGAAGCAGCAGCATCGGCACGAACGGAGGACAGCCAGGCGTGTACGGGACCTTGGGGACGGCTGCTGCCGGCAACGTGCCCGGAGGCCGCGCCGTGCCTTCCGCCTGGATCGACACGAGCGGCAATCTGTGGCTGTTTGGCGGCTATGGATTCGATTCCGTCGGAGCCTTGAGCACGTTGAACGACGTGTGGGAGTTCAGCCCTTCCACGATGCTGTGGACGTGGGTGGGCGGCAGCAGCACCATTGGCCCCGACTTCGGACAGTCGGGCATCTACGGCACTCAGGGGACGCCCGCTTCCGGCAACATCCCGGGCAGCCGCTATTTCTCTACCGGCTGGACCGACAGCAGCGGCAACTTCTGGCTGTTCGGCGGCTATGGATTCGCGGGCAACGGCCTTTTCGGATCGCTCAACGACCTGTGGGAACTGAATCCGTCGACCAACGAGTGGACGTGGATGGGCGGCAGCAACACGATCCCTGCCGATAACGGCGGGCAGAATGGCGTCTACGGCAGCCCGGGAATACCCGCGCCGGGCAACACGCCGGGTGGGCGCGGCTACGCGGCCAACTTGATCGACAGCAACGACAACGTCTGGCTGTTCGGCGGCGGCGGCTTCGATGCCGACGGCGACTATGGCTACCTGAACGACATGTGGGAGTTGGATCCGGCCAACCTGGAATGGACATGGATGGGCGGCAGCAGCACGGTGACACCATACAGCGGCCAGCCCGGCGTGTACGGCGTGCTTGGGACTCCAGCCGCGGGAAACATTCCTGGCGGCAGGGAGACGGCCATCGGATGGCTGGGCAGCGGCGACAAGCTCTGGCTGTTCGGAGGGTCGGGCTACGACGCCAACGATACCTTCGGCAGCCTCGGCGATCTATGGGAGTTCAATCCCGTCATGGATGAATGGGTGTGGATGGGCGGAAGCAGCATGCCTGGCGATGTTGGCCAGGCGGGCATCTACGGCAGGCTGGGTGCGCCCGCCGCCGCAAACTTCCCCGGAGGCCGCTATTACGTCGCCAACTGGAAGGACGCGAACGGCGCTTTCTGGATGTTTGGCGGCCTGGGCGAAGACGCCAAAAACACCGGCGGGTTCCTCAACGACCTGTGGAGATTTCAGCCGGCATCCGCGCTTTCGTCTCCCGCGCCGGGCAGCGCGTTGGCCGGGCCAAGCGTCACGTTCACCTGGGGTGGCGCGGTTGCAGCGACCGGCAGCTCTTTGTGGCTGGGGTCCACGGGTGTTGGCTCAAACAACCTGTACGACTCCGGAGAGACGACGGGCACCTCGGTGACGGCGAAGGGTCTGCCCAACAACGGCGAGACAATCTACGCACGGCTGTATACGAACATGGATGGAATCACGGTCCACACCGACTACACCTACACTGCGGCCTCGCAGGCCGTGCTGACCACTCCCGCGCCGGGCAGTACGCTGACCGCCTCCAGCGTCACGTTTTCGTGGACGGCCAGCCCAGGAGCTACCGGCTACTCGCTTTTGCTGGGCAGCACTGGAGTGGGCTCGAGCAATTTGTACAACTCCGGAGATGTCACGGCAACCTCCGCCTCGGTGACGGGACTGCCGATGACCGGAGAGACGATCTACGCGCGGCTCAGCACCACCTTCAATGGTTCGACCGTGCACTACGACTACACCTACGCCACGTTGGCGCCGGCGGCGCTGACCTCGCCCGCGCCGGGCAGCGTGCTGGCGGGCATCAAGGCGACCTTTGCCTGGACGAGCGTCTCCGGCGCCACCGCGTACTCGCTCCAGCTGGGAAGCACGGGCGTGGGCTCAAGCAATCTGTATAACTCCGGAAACAAGACGGTGACCTCGCTTACAGTTTCAGGACTGCCGACCAACGGGGAGAAGATCTATGCGCGTCTCACCACAGATTTCAGCGGCGTACTGGTGTCGCAGGACTACATCTATACGGCGGTGACACTGGGGCTGCTGACAACGCCGGCGCCGGGCACGGTGCTGGCGGGCGCGACGGTGACGTTTACCTGGAAGGCCAGCACCGGAACTCCGACCGGCTATTCGCTGTGGATCGGCAGCACCGGCGTGGGTTCGAGCAACCTCTACAACTCGCACGAAACAACAGGAACATCGGCGACGGCCAAGGGGCTTCCAACCAACAGCGAGACTCTCTACGTGCGGCTCTATACCAACTTCAATGGAGTTGCCGTACCCATCGACTACACCTACAACGCCGCGCCGTGAGCAATGACGGAGCGCGTGCCGGGGGCCTTCGCTTTTTGCGAGAGCCCCCGGTTTCGTTTTTTTGAAGATGGAAAGGTGCCTGAGTGTCAGCCCATCGCGGCGAGGATGGCGTCGGCGAACTGCGTGGTTCCCGCGGTTCCGCCCACGTCGCGGGTAAGTGTCTTGCGCTCGGCGTAGACAGCTTCTAGAGCCGCCTGCACCTTGTCGGCGGCGGCTTCTTCGTCGAGATGACGAAGCATCAGGACGGCCGATTGCAGCAGGGCCGTGGGGTTGGCAACGTCCTTGCCCGCGATATCGGGTGCGGAGCCGTGGACGGCCTCGAAGATGGCGCACTCGTGGCCGAGGTTGGCGCCGGGAACCAGGCCGAGTCCGCCGACCAGGCCGGCGCAGAGATCGCTGACGATGTCGCCGTAGAGGTTTTCGAGCAGCAGCGTGTCGTATTGCCAGGGGTTCATCACGAGCTGCATGCAGGTATTGTCGATGATGTGCTCACCGTAGAAGATTTCGGGGAAGCCTTCGGAGACCTTCCGCGCGCAACGGAGAAACAACCCATCCGACAGCTTCATGATGTTGGCCTTGTGGATGGAGTGGATCTTCTTGCGGCCGTGCTTGCGGGCATACTCGAAGGCGAACTTCGCGATGCGCGTGGAGCCTTTTTCCGTGATGACCTTGATGGACTCGACCACGCCGGGAACGACTTCGTGCTCCAGGCCCACGTACTCGCCCTCGGTGTTTTCGCGCACGATGATAAGGTCCACGCCCGGCCAGTGCGTGGCCAGGCCGGGAAGGTTCTTGATGGGGCGGAAGTTTGCGAAGAGATCGAACTTCTTGCGCAGGGTCACGTTGATGCTTTTGAAGCCGCCGCCAATAGGTGTCGTCACCGGGCCCTTCAACGCAACCTTGTTGCGCTCAATGGACTCATAGAGAGCGGCAGGGATGTACTCGCCGGAGATCTCGAAGGCCTCGGCGCCGGCGGCGTGGCGCTCCCAATCGAATTTGACGCCGGTAGCTTCGAGGATGCGCAGCACAGCATGGGTCACTTCGGGGCCGATGCCGTCGCCGGGGATCAGGGTGACTTTGTGGGTCTTGCTTTCGGGCATACTTTTTGCTCCTGCTTCTATCTTCTCGCTTCGGGATCAGCTTCGGACTCGCGCGTCCAACTCCTGCCGCCCAGATGAGGATCTTCCGGGAATGGAGACGGAGGCTGAGTCAATTTGAATCAGGACAAGGCCTGCGCGGACTTTTTCGTCTGTGCAGAATCGTAACTCTCACCGTAAATCGCCGGCACTTTTCCGCCCATGGGGCGCAGGTAAGTGGACAACTGGCCGCGGTGGTGAATGGTATGCAGCAGGCCGGCCTGGAGAAATCCAAAGGCCTGGTTCTTGAATAGTCCACGGAAATCCATGATCTGAATCAATTGTTCGCCCGACATTTTCGTGACTGCATCGAAGTTTTTGGCGTACTCGTTTTCATACCATTGCAGAACTTCTTCCGGCCTCGTAACGTCTTCCGGAATTTTGACACTGCCGGGCGCAAAGGCTCCGTCAACGACCGACTTGATGAACCAGTTGTCAGCGCTGGCGATGTGGCGAATGAGTTCGTTGGCTGATTTGGCAGACGGGTCCGGGCGGTAATCGAGATTCGCATCGGGGACAGCGGCGAGAACCGATTTCGTCGTGCGGCTTTCGCTCTTCAGAATTCCCAGAACGACGTTGTGGACAAACAGGTGCGCCTGCTCTGCGGTCAAATTGCTCACTGCGTGTCTCCTTTGAGTTTCGTGCCTGCGCCAGAAATATATCTCTACGCTGTCATCCGCATTCACTTTTTCGTCTTGCTAGTCCGACTTCCGCCCAGCAGCCCTTCCAGTTCTTCCTTGAACTCGCGCACATCCTTGAAGTCGCGGTAGACGCTGGCGAAGCGGATGTAGGCGACGGTGTCGAGAGTCTTGAGATGCGTCATGATCAATTCGCCCACCTCGCTGGTAGTGCGCTCGCGCTCGGGAGCGTCCATCAGGAAACTCTCCGTGGCGTCGACGATGGCTTCCAGCTTGCTGGCCGGGACGGGGCGCTTCTCGCAGGCGCGGAGCAGGCCGCTGAGCACTTTCTGGCGGTCAAAACGCTCGCGGCGGCCGTCCTTCTTGACCACCATGTAGGGGATCTCGTCGATGCGCTCGTAAGTGGTGAAGCGGCGGTTGCAGCTGTCGCACTCGCGGCGGCGGCGGATGGAGTCGGCTTCCTTGCTCTCGCGCGAGTCGACCACCCGATCCTGGCCGAAACCGCAATAGGGACATTTCATGTTGAGTCAATTTTACGGCATCGAGGGTTCGGGCTGGCAGGAGCTTGGACCAGGAAACGGGGAGCAGACGCAAAGTCCAGGCGCATTGCCATGCACCTCCGCCGGCTGATTTGCATCTACCAGGATAGAAGGGCTTCTGGCAGCCAATTGGAAGTGGGTCGCATTCGCTGGTCTTCCTGCTGAGCCGCGGAAGAATCGGAAGAAATTGGCAAAGAAGGTTGCGGAACTATTTGTGGAGGTTCTGGCCGGCGCCGGTGTCGAGCGTATCTATGGCGTGGCAGGCGATTCGCTCAACGGCATCACCGATTCGGTCAGAGTGCGAACCGGGATTGAGTGGGTGGGGGTGCGGCATGAAGAGACGGCCGCCTTTGCCGCCGGAGCGGAAGCGGCGCTGACGGGAAAGCTGGCGGTATGCGCCGGGAGCTGCGGGCCTGGCAACCTGCACCTCATCAACGGCCTCTATGACTGCCATCGCAGCCGCGTTCCGGTGCTGGCGATTGCGGCGCACATTCCATCGCAGGAGATTGGCAGCGGATACTTTCAGGAGACCCATCCTGAGCATTTATTCAAGGAGTGCAGCCATTACTGCGAGCTGGTTTCGCATCCCTCGCAAATGCCGCGCACCCTTGAAATTGCGATCCAGACGGCCCTGGCGAAGAAGGGCGTTGCTGTGGTGGTGATCCCCGGCGATGTGGCGCTCTCCGACGCGGTGAATACGGAAAGGCGCGTTGCTTTCACCTACGCGCAACCGAACGTGACCCCGCGCCAGCAGGAACTGGATTTGCTGGCCGCGGAGCTGAATGGCGCGAAGAAGGTGACGATCCTGGCCGGAGCCGGCTGCGCAGGCGCTCACGACGAACTGGTGGCGCTGGCCGGCAAGCTGCAAGCGCCGATCGTCCACGCCCTGCGCGGGAAAGAGTTTATCGAATACGACAATCCATTCGACGTGGGCATGACCGGCCTGCTTGGGTTTTCATCCGGCTACAAGGCCATGATGAGTTGCGACACGCTCCTGATGCTGGGAACGGACTTTCCCTATCAGCAGTTCTACCCCAAGAGCGCGCGCATTGTGCAGGTCGACATACGCGAGGAGCAACTGGGCCGCCGCAGCCGGGTTGACCTGGGCGTTGTCGGAGGCGCCGCGGAAACGCTGCGCGCACTCACTCCGGCGATCGAACAAAAGCAGAGCCGGGGCCATCTGGATGCGGCGCTCGACGACTACCGCGAGGCGCGCAAGGGCCTGGATGACCTGGCGACAGGCAAGCCGGGGCAGCGGCCCATCCATCCGCAATACCTGGCCAGGGTGCTGAATGAGATGGCTGCGGAAGATGCCGTATTCACAGCGGACGTGGGAACTCCCGTGATCTGGGCGGCGCGCTACCTGACCATGAATGGAAAGCGTCGCCTGCTGGGATCGTTCAATCATGGTTCCATGGCGAACGCTTTGCCGCAGGCCATTGGCGCGCAGATCTCTCATCCCGGCCGCCAGGTGGTGACGCTCTCCGGCGATGGAGGAGTCTCCATGCTGATGGGCGACCTTTTATCGCTCAGGCAATTGAATCTTCCCGTGAAAGTGGTCGTGTTCAACAATGGGTCTTTGGGCTTTGTAGAACTGGAGATGAAAGCGACAGGTTTCCTGAGCCACGCCACGGACCTGGTCAATCCCGATTTTGCAAAGATCGCCGAAGGAACAGGGATTCTTGGCATTCACGTCGATGATCCGGAACAAGTGAAGCCCGCGCTGGAACGGGCGTTTGCGCATCCCGGCCCCGCATTGGTGGATGTTGCCGTGAACCGCCAGGAACTGGCCATGCCTCCCACCCTCAAGCTCGATCAAATCGTCGACTTCAACCTCTATCTGGTCAAGGCGCTTCTGAACGGCCGGGGAGACGAGATTGTCGATCTTGCCAAGACCAACCTGTTTCGATAGCGCCAGGAGTTCTTCTTTGGGTCCGGGCTCGTCAGGGCATCGGGATCAGCAGCGCTTCGCTGGCAGCGGCGGTCGCGAGGTCGAGGGAGAGAAGATAGGCGTTGAAGGCGGGAAGCAGGGCATCCATGTGCCACAGGATTTCGGCGTTGTTCCAGGCGTTCTCCCGCAGGGCGCTCACGCTGAAGGCGGCGGCCTCGTCGTCGAGGGTGGCAATGGCGGGGAGGCTTTCGCCGAGCAAGCGCAGGCGCATGTCGATTTCGGCTTCCTGAACGAGCCCGTCGAGGGTGGAGTTGAGGGCGGTGAAGTCGGTGTACTGGGTCGTCGAGTGCTGCGGCTCTATGTTTCCGGCCTTGCACAGGTCGAGCACGGCCTGGGGCAGGTCGTGGTCGATGTGGGCGTTCATCCCGGCCAGGGCGAACTGGATGCGAGCCAGATCCGTCTGGTTGCGCCGCGAGAAGAGCGCCTGCCAGCAGCCGGGCGTTGATTGGCCGTCGAGCGAGGTCTGGATGGCGCGGAAATAGTAGCCGGCAAAGCCGAGGTCGAGGGCGGCCATCCATGCAGGGTTGATGAAGCCGTTGGCATTGACGCGGGCCTCGACCGCCTGGGTGACCTGCATGTAGAGCAGGTTGAACCACTTCAGGCCGTCGCCGTCGATGCAATGCGAGTCGATGTCCTGCATGACGGAGAACACGTCTGCGATGGTTTGCGGGGTGGCCTGGACTGCGGCGAGCAAATCGGGGTCGTAGGGGAACATGGTGGGTCATTCTAGCGTGAGGCGTTGGGGGATGGGAAGCGGCGTGTGTGTTGGGGTCGGGTCTGCGCGCTGGGGATCTCTATGGTACTGCGACTTGACTAAGGTACACTGCGCGCATGAACAACAAGTGGGAAAAGAGATTTGAAAGGCTCCGCCTCTTTGGCTGGCTTGCGCTCGCGGGGGTGCCCTTCATGTTGGCGGCGTATTTCACCTCAGATTTTATGCGGATTTTTTGCGGCGTCTCCGCCGCCATGCTGATCATTCCAGGATTCGTTTACGTCTACGTGATTGTGATTTGGCACTGGAAGGATCGCTATCGGGGCAAACACAGCGATCTGTGGGGCGCGCTCATTTTGATCGAGACCAGCGGATGGATGAAGCTCGTGTACATATTTCGCCACATCGTACCCGACATGTATCACACGGGTCGATACCGTCTCGAATCGCCGCAGCCTGTTAGCTAAAGAACTCGCCTATCGCAGCCACGACCGTTTGCTGCTCGTCTTCGCGAAGCTCGGGGAAGATGGGGATGGCCAGAACTTCGCGGGCGGCGCGCTCGGTTTCGGGGAAGTCTCCCCCTTTATAGCCGAGGGATTTCAGGGCGTCCTGAAGGTGCAACGGGACGGGGTAGTAGATCTCCGAGCCGATCTTGCGGATGGAGAGAAACTCGCGCAAGGCATCGCGGCGGCGGGTGCGGATGACGTACTGGTGCCACACGTGTCTGCTCCCCGGAACCTCATGCGGCAGGACGATCCCGTGGACCGGATAGAGCCCTGACTCGGCCAGTCCGGCCCCATGAAACAGGGCGTGGTAGCGCTTGGCCACCGTCCTCCGGGCGGCATTCCAGCCTTCGATGTACTTGAGCTTGACGGACAGGATGGCGCCCTGGAAGCCGTCGAGGCGGGCGTTCCAGCCGATCTCGTCGTGGTAGTAGCGCCGGCGCATGCCGTGCTGGCGGAGCATCCGCGCCCGTTCGGCAACGTCATCTGAGTTGGTGGTGACCATGCCGGCGTCGCCCGCGGCGCTGAGGTTCTTGGTGGGGTAGAAGCTGAAGGCGGCGGCATCGCCAAGGCCGCCCGCCTTTGTCCCTTGCCATTCGGCGCCCCAGGCCTGGGCGGCGTCTTCGATTAGCTTTAGCCCGAATTTCTTCTCCAGATGGGCAAATGCGCTCCAGTCAGCACATTGGCCGTAGAGATGCACCGGGAGGATGGCCTTGACCGCTTCGCCTTGCGGGCCTTTCAGCACGGCTTCCACGGCAGCCGGGTCGAGGTTGAATGTGGCCGGGTCGATGTCGGCGAGAATGGCTGTGGCCCCGGCGCGGAGGATGGCGCTGACCGAGGCGAAGAAGCTGAAGGGGGTGGTGACGACGGCTTCGCCGTGATCGATGCCGGCGGCGGCCAGCGCCAGCCAGAGGGCATCCGTTCCCGAGGAGCAGCCAATCGCGTGGGCTACGCCGAGCTTGGCCGCGGCGGCGCATTCAAACGCGGCTACCGGCTCGCCAAGAATGAATTGCTGCGTCTGAAGAACATGGCTGAGGGCTTCGACCAGCTCCTCGTGCAGGGGGGCGTACTGGCGCTTCAAGTCCAACATGGGAACGGGCTGGACTCTGACGGTTGAAGCGGCTGGAACTGGTGCTGCGTCTTGCACTCAATTATGGTAGCAGCCGGCTGGGGCCAAGGGACCAAGGGACGAGGGGACGAAGAGCCGGCTGCGGGAAAGAGCAGAGTTCAGGGTAGTTGCGGTATTGGTGAATTTGGCGTTTGCGGGCGAGGCCGGGCTCTTGCCGGAAGGCTGTCGACGGCCGGAAAAGGCTGACCCATCGGGCCGGGAGTTGAAAAGGTTGGTAAATCGTTCTATTGTTGAGCCATTGCGGGAAATCGCGGCAACCGGGCTTCCGGAGCCGTTCCCGCGGATTTGTGTTTTTTAACCCAAAGCAGTTGAACCGACGCTTGAAAGAGCAGGAGATCGGCACATGGAAAACAAGCCGGCACAAAATATTCAGGACACATTCCTGAACACGGTCCGCAAGGACAAGACGCCCATCACGATTTATCTGGTCAGCGGCGTGAAGCTTACCGGAAAGATCCGTTCTTTTGACAAATACTCCGTGCTCCTTGAGAACAACAGTCAGGAGCAGTTGATCTTCAAGCACGCCATCTCGACGGTGGTGAGCAACCGCAGCGTGATGCACACCGAGCATCGTCCGGTGGCGGTGCCGACAGGCATGGGGCCGACACCGGTGACGGTTGCGGCGGCATCGCCGGCAACCGCGGAGCAGCGATAGCTCGCAAGGACCGGCCACGATTGACTGTGGAAGAGAACAGGACGAGCAGCTCGGCTCTAAGGCTGGAGCGTGCGGTTCTGGTTGGAGTGGATCTGGGCCGGACGGGCCGGGGACGGCCGGACCGGTCCGGAACGCTGGGCAGCCGCGCAGGCATGACCGGGGCGCGCATGGTGGTGCTGCGCCCGGACGAGGAACCTGTCTCCCCAGACGATGTTTCTGGGTACGTGGACGCCTCGTATCGAGCCGAAATCGAAACCTCAAATCCAGCATCTGGTGGGTCCCAGGCGCGATTTGCCTCGCCTGGGCTTGACGCCGAGGAGTCGCTGGCCGAATTCCGCGAGCTGGTAGCGAGCGCCGGCGGGCTGGTGGTGGCCGAGCTCATGCAACGGCGGCCGCGGCCAGATCCGGCCACGCTCATCGGTTCCGGCAAGGTGGAAGAGATTGCCGGGGTTGCGGCGTCCACCCAGGCCGACCTGGTGCTGTTCGACTGCGACCTGTCGCCGACCCAGTTGCGCAATCTTGAGGCGGCGCTGCCGTGCCGGGTGCTGGACCGCACCCAGCTGATCCTGGACATCTTTGCGCGCCACGCGCGGACCAGCGAGGGGCAGTTGCAGGTGGAGCTGGCACAGCTGGAGTACATGCTGCCGCGGCTGACCGGCAAGGGGAAAGCGATGTCGCAGTTGGGCGGCGGCATCGGCACGAGGGGGCCCGGCGAGACGCGCCTGGAGACCGACCGCCGTCGCATTCAGGCCCGCATCGACCACCTGAAGGGCGAACTGGAGGGAGTGCGCCGTGTGCGCAAGCAGCAGCGCCAGCGGCGCGAGGCGGTCCCGGTGCCGACGGTGGCGCTGGTGGGCTATACCAACGCGGGCAAGAGCACGCTGTTCAATCGGCTCACCGGGGCACATGTGCTCTCTTCGTCGCGCATGTTCGCCACGCTCGACCCGAAACTCCGGGCCATCGAGCTGCCCAGCCGGCGCAAGGTGCTGTTGTCGGATACGGTCGGCTTCATCCGCAATCTGCCGCATACGCTGGTCACGAGCTTCCGCGCGACTCTCGAAGAGGTGGCGCAGGCAGAGGTGCTGCTGCACGTGCGCGACGCGGCTTCAAGCTACGGCGAGGAGCAAAAAAGCCAGGTGGAGAAGGTTCTGGGCGAGCTCGATTCGCTGAGCAAGCCGCGCATCGAAGTGTTGAACAAGATCGACCTGCTGGACGGGCATGAGCGCGAAGGACTGCTGGCTCGGAGCTTGACTGGGGCTGCGGACGAGGTCGCCGTCTCGGCGCAGACGGGCGAAGGCATGGAGGCATTGCTCGCAGCCATCGACCGCGCGCTGCACACTGATCCGCTCATCGAGGCGGAGCTGCGTGTTCCGCAGCACGAAGGCGGAGTGCTGGCGGCTATCGAGGCGGGGATGGTGGTGCATCGCCGTGAGTACGAAGGGAACCTGGTGCGGATGACGGTGAGCGGACCGGCCTCGCTGGTGGGACGGCTGAGGAAGTACCGGGTGCGGGGAGAGTAGCGATCAAGGAGGCCGAATGAAGCCCGTTGAAGGCGGCGCGGGGCGCACGATCACCACGCTTTCCAGCCGCGAGGTCTACCGCAACCAGTGGATGCGCCTGCGGGAGGACGAGATTCTGCGCTCGAACGGGCAGCGTGGCATCTACGGGGTGGTGGAGAAGGAGGACGCGGCCATCATTCTCCCCGTCGACAACGGACGCGTATGGCTGGTGGAGCAGTTCCGCTACACCATCGAAGAGCGGGCGCTGGAGCTGCCCCAGGGCGGATGGGAGATGGAGGTCGCCGATCCCGAGGAGCTGGCGCGCGGAGAGCTGAAGGAAGAGCTAGGCCTGGATGCCGCCGAGATGACTTACCTGGGATGGAACTGGATTGCCTATGGATTTACCCGGCAGAAGCATCACGTGTTTCTGGCGACCGGACTCACCCAGACAGCGAAAGACCCGGACCCGGAAGAGCACGACCTTGTGGTTCGTTGTGTGGCGGTGGAGGAGTTCGAGGAGATGATCCTCATTGGGACCGTCCGCGACAACTGCACGATCGCCGCCTGGGGCCTTTATCTGCTTTGGAAGGCGCGACGGGGATAAAGCGCTCCCTCTCTGATTCGCGGTGCGCCCTTCGAGTCAGCCGGATCAGGCTGCGCGTCTCAAGCGGGGTGGAACTTCTTGAAGGCGCGAACGGTCAGCAAAACGAAAATGACCAGGACAGCCAGCTGGGTGATTCCAAATGCCGGCGACGCCATGGTGGGCGACGCGGCTTTAAGCGCGGGAACCTTTTCGAAGCTCTGCGCAATCAGAACGAAGAAATTGAAGTAGAAAGCCACGCAGACGCAAACGACATAGACCCCGCGCCAGACCCCGGCAAGGGCCTTGCCATAGAGCGCCACGATGGCCAGAAGCAGTGTGATCGTCGACAGGATTCCGAGGATGATCCCTGGGGTAACGCCGTTGAACGGGAACAGGAATCCGGTGAGGCTGGTGGTGATCGTGGTAACGAAAAAGAGCGCCGTCAGAATGCGCAGCCGCAGCGAGTTGAGCAGCCCGTAAACGATGAAGATTCCGGCGCCTATCCCAACCAGGCTCAGGAAGACGTGGAGAAAGGTGAATTGCGCCAGGCTCAAGCCAAGGATCATGAAATTGTCCTTTCAGGGACTGAGGAAGTGGTGTTTTTCCGAAGCGCAGATGCGGGTCAAGGGGAAGGGCATGGTGCGTCCGCGCGAATCTGAATCTGACTACCCTGCAGCGGTGCTGAGCAGGGCTTCGACTCTCGTGTCCAGATCTTGCGCGACTTTCAGTGCGGCCAGATTAGCATACGGTGCGAGATAACTGGCCATCCTATCGTAGGAAATGTGAACGCCGTCGCCTCGTTCATCAATGAGGATGGTAACTGGCGCATAGGAGGCTGCGTCGTGCACATGCTCCGCCATCTGCTTCATGACGAGGGGATTGCCGATGACCAGGCGGACGATCTTGGGCGCGGCTGCGCCTTGTTCTTTCTGGAGGATCTGACCCATGTTGAAGCGGGTGAACTCCATAAATCCGGAGGTGCCGATGAAACCATGGATCGCCTGTTCCAGTTCCTGCCAGGATTTTGCACCGGCGACTTTGGCGACGAATTCGCGCATATCGGGATGGCCGATGGCGGCGTCAAGGGAGGCAATCACCTGGGCGAATGGTTTGGAAGATACCAGGCTGAAGCGCTCAACAAGGACCTGTTGGATGGACATTGGGACACCTGCTATGGGGAGTTGGATGGTTGAGGCGGGGAAGTTCGGCGCAAAATAATCTGCCTGACAAGCCCGTGCCTGGTTGAAGACATGGGAAGTGCGCGGTTCCGATCCCCGCGGGGATCCCGGCTCTATCTACCAGACCACTTTGTACAAGTTGCCCTTGCTGTCCACGGCCACGCCGTTGTAGCCGGCATGCGGGTCGGCGTATAGGCACTCCACCTGGAGAACGGTTCCTTGATCTCCTTTAGCTACAACCTGCCTGATTCGCGAGCCAAGAATTTGCGCCACGAAGTACCCCTGGCCATAAACGGCATCCCAGGCAAAGGCGAGATTCGGTTGCGGCAGGTAGGCGGCGGGTTCTTGCGGAGTCTTCGCGTTGACGAAGGGCGGCATGACAAAGGCCCATTTCCCCTGGAACGACTCGCCGTGGGCCACGGACATGGTGAATTTCCCTGAATTGGTGCCGGCGAAATGGGCGGTAATGACAGGGGGCGGAGCCTGCGCTGCCAGTGGTCCCTGGACGGGATAGAGCGTCTCTGCTGACCCCGCCGTGAAGCCCGAAGATATGCAAATGCCGAATAGCAGAGCAGCGAACCTGGTTTTCATGAATGCCCTCATCGCACTTAGACATCGCGCCGGGCGAATGGGTTACGCGAGAATTCGCGCTTGGCCACGCTCATCCATGGGGATGTAGGGCGCCGGGTATTTGGCGCCGATGTACCCGGCCCGAAGGGACAATGATCCTACAAGACCACCTTGTAGACATTACCCTTATTGTCGATGGCTACGCCAAATTCATTCTCGTGCTGGACGAATTCCTGCACGGGTTTGAATTCCACTTGAAGAACAGTTCCTTGAGTCCCCGTCAGGGCGGCGCCCGCAATGCTCTTGCCAAGAATATGGGCTACAAAATACCCCTTGCCGTAGACAGCATCCCAGGCGAAGGCAAGATTCGGCTGGGGCGGGTAGCTGGATGGGGTTCCATGCGTCTTGGAATTTGGGGCAGACGCTGTCGCCACGTTGAACTTTCCCTTGAAGGACTCCCCATTGCCCAGGACCATGGATATCTTCGTTGGAGATAGGACCGACAACCGGAACGGGAATGCCGCCGTATACACCGGCGCAGGGGCCAATGCCGCTTGCGGGCCCTGCACGGGGTAAATGGCCACGCCTTTTACGGCAGGCTGAAAACAGCCGCAGACCATGATTGCGCTCGTCAGGACAGACACAAGAGCGAGCTTCGCTTTCACCGGTTGGCCTTTCTGTTGGGAGCTGAAACCCTGGCGATGACAGCTGTGCTGGTCGAGTTTACTCACTCCCACCGGCGTGGATCGCATGAGGGCAGTCCTGGCTGACCACTCGGCCCGGTCTGCCAAGTTTCCTACCAGACCACTTTGTAGATGTTTCCTTTGTTGTCGACCGCCACGCCGCGATGGCCTGCAATCTCCAACTGCAAAGCGGTCCCCTGGCTCCCTGTGAGGATCGCGTGCCCAACACTCTTGCCGAGAATATGGGCGACAAAATCTCCTTGTCCGTAGATGGCATCCCACGCGAAGGAAAGGTTGGGTTGTGGGGGGTAGCTGGCTGGGGTTCCGGGCACTTTTGCGTTCACAGCGCTTTCTACTGCGCCTCCCCAGTTTCCGTTAAACGTCTCCCCGTTGGCTAGGGCCAGGGAGATTGAGGTGCCGCTCCTGGAGGAAACCGTGATCGTTGCGTTGTACACGGGAGCCGGAGCCAGCGAAGCCGATGGACCCTGAACCGGGTAAAGCTGTCCGCTGGTTGCGTTGTAGTAGGAGCACCCCGAGATCATGCAAGCGCTCAGTAGAACGAGGGCAAAAGCAACTTTCGCTTTCATTGATGGGCCTCTGCATATTGGACAGCGGAATCTCCGCCACGGTTATGCTGCCGGCCGCGTTTTATCCCCGCTCCGCCATCGGGATGTAGGGCGCCGGGTACTCGGGGCCGATGTACTCGGCGCGGGGCCGGATGAGGCGGTTGTCGTCGAGTTGCTCGATGACGTGCGCGGCCCAGCCGGAAATGCGGCTAATGGCGAAGATGGGCGTGTAGAGATCGATGTCGACGCCTAGCGTGGCGTAGGTGGAGGCGGAGTAGAAGTCGACGTTGGCGTTGAGCTTCTTGTCCGCGTTGATGTAAAGCTCGATGGCGCGCGACATTTCAAACCATTTGGGCTGGCCGGAGTCCCTGCCGAGCTGTTCGCTCATGCGGCGCAGGTGGGTGGCGCGGGGGTCCTCGGTCTTGTAGACGCGGTGGCCGAAGCCGGAGATCTTCTGCCGCGCGGCGAGCATGCTCTTCACGTACTCGACGGGGTCGGCTCCTGCCTTGTCGATGGTGTAGAGAAGGCGCATCACCGCCTCATTGGCGCCGCCGTGAAGCGGCCCTTTGAGCGCGCCCAGGGCGCCGGTGACCGCGGAATGAATGTCGGAGAGCGTTGCGGCGATGACGCGGGCCGCGAAGGTGGAGGCGTTGAGTTCGTGGTCGGCGTGCAGGATGAGGGCGATGTCGAGAGTGCGGGTGGCCGTTTCCGAGGGCTTTTCGCCGGTCAGCATCCACAGAAAATTTCCGGCGTGGGAGAGCGATCGGTCGGGGGGGATAACCTCAAGACCCTTGCGGATGCGGTCGTAGACGGCCACGATCATGGCGATCTTTGCGGTCAGGTTGTAGGCCTTGCGCACATTGGCGTCGTGGGAGTTGTCCTTCTCGTCGGCGTCGTAGAAGCTGAGCGCGGAGACGGCGGTGCGCAAGACCTCCATGGGCGTGGCCGAGGTGGGAAAGCTGCGCAGCATGTCGACGATGCGCTGGTCAAGCACGCGGGCCAGGGCCAGTTGCGCGGAGAACTCGCGCAGCTCCAGCTCGTTGGGCAGGATGCCGTTCCAGAGCAGATAGGTGGTTTCCTCGAAGGTCGATTTCTCGGCCAGTTCGTGGATGTCGATGCCGCGGTAGGAGAGCACGCCGGCCTCTCCGTCGATCCAGCAAATACCCGAGTTTGCCGCAACAATTCCTTCCAATCCCTTGCCCGCGGTAGCAGTCGCCATAGCCTTCGGAACTCCCTCTTGCTCGTTTTTCCGGATGAATGAACAATGAATGTCATCGATGCGGCGGTATTCAGGGCCTGGACCAGGCGCCTGCGCCATGTTTTTGCAGTAAAGATGTTTATAACGCAGGCATTGGATGGTTGTCACGGCGGGCGGCCCGGGCGCAGCGCGAAAGATTCGGATTTGCCGGGCAGGATTCGGGCATGCCCGTCGCCGGAAAGCGCAGATAACACGGGCTGGAGCCGCGTAAAACAGAGGCCGGTGGCATCCTGCGTGGGCGCGGCTGCGGCGATTTTTCTTGAGAGCCCGGTTCGGTTCGGTATTCTAAAGGGGTCCATCGGGGCGCGCGGAACGGTGGCTGCGAAGTTGAACTTTGCAGCGTAAACATCCGCCGCGCGGGCGGGAAGACCGCGATAGGACAGCAAGAATTCTCCCCAGCGCCGTCTAACGGTACATTGGGAGGGCGAAATTCCACGGGCGAGCCGTGACGGTTGGACCCGAACCTGAGGGTGACCCGCGGCGAACCAGAGAGAAGAAAGGGAAACACATGAGCGATGAAGTTGTTCAACAGGAAGCTCCCAGAACTTACTCCGAAGAACCACCCAGGACTTACTCCGGCGCACTGCTGGCGGCCATTGCAGTGGCGTTGCTTTTGGGGATCGGCGGGCTGATCTGGACCTACGTGGTGAGCGGCAAGCTGACAGCCCAGCAGCAGGAACTGGCGGACGCCAAGGCGCAGAACGTGAAGCTGGACGCTTCCTTGCGGGAGACCGACGCGCGGCTGGCCGTGGCCACCGACGAGCTGAAGACCTCACTGGGCCTGACACAGAAGCAGCTGGACACGCGCGCCGAGGAACTGCAGGCGCGGGAAACGCGCGAGGAGCAGACGGCGGCCCGCCTGGCGACCGAGCAGAAGCAAACGGCGCAGCAGGTGACCGCGGTTTCAAGCGCCGTGAGCGACGTGAAGACCGATGTGGGCGGCGTGAAGACCGATGTGGCCAAGACGCAGAGCGACCTGGCCAACACCATCAGCCAGTTGACGTCGATGAAGGGCGACCTGGACGGCCACAGCACACTGATTGCTCGCAATGCGCAGGAGCTGGAAATCCTGAAACACAGAGGCGACCGGAACTACTACGAGTTCACGCTGGTCAAGGGGCAGAGGAAGCCGGTGGGCACCATCAGCCTGGAGCTGAAGAAGGCCGACGCCAAGAAGAACAAGTTCACCCTGGTGGTCTACTCCGACGACAAGGAGTACGAGAAGAAGGACAAGAACCTGAACGAGCCGCTGCAGTTCTACAGCGGCAAGGAGCCCATCCTGTTTGAGATCGTGGTGAACAACGTGAGCGCCAAGAACACGGTGACCGGCTACCTGTCGACGCCGAAGGGTGCGCCGGCGCCGCCGGCTACTGGTCGGTAACAGGCGTGTGGGGCGCGAGATTGAGGCTGGGCTGGTATTGGATGCCGAAGGTAAAGTCCAGGTTCTTGCGCGCGTCCCATTGCTCCTTGGTCAGGCGGAAGGCCGAAACGATGGTCCCCTCGACGGTCTGGCCTGGGTCGATTGTGACCTGCGGGGATAGCGCCTTGCCGTGCGGCACGGGTATGCTGGGATAAGCCAGGAAGACGCTGTTGTAATCGGATGCCGTGGCCGCGTAGCTGGAGTGGATGCCGTCGTCCAGCGTGGCGTTGGTCATGGCATTGTGCAGGAACAGCGGATGGTCGCTCTGGTTGTGCAGCTTGACCAGCGCAAACACATATACCTGATCGAATTCCTCCTTGGGCATGGGCGCGCCGTTGGCGTCGAAGCCCGAGGTTTCAGTGTGCTGCGGGTGAGCCCATACTTGTTCGATCTCCCCGGTGATGACCGGCGGCTTGATTCCGGCGACGAAATACCCGGCGATCGCCATGGTAACCAGCACTGCCGCGAAGATGCCGGCGGCGAGCGGGTGGCTGGAGCCCTTGGAAATGTCCTCGCCGCGGGCGGCGTCGTCGAGTTCGGTAGAGTCCTGCTGGAGAAGGCTCATGCGCCCCTATCTTATTACCAACTGCGTGCCGTGGAACACAAATTTCGCCCTGCCGGGCGGGGAAGTCCCACTCCTTCGTACCCTCGGGAGTGACTTTAGTGGGATATCATGGCCGCGGTCGCAGCGCGGCGAGGAATGACTCCGCCTCCAGCGTATTCAACACATCCTCCGGCCCCAGCCAGGCACGGCGCAGCTGGCGCAGTCCGTAGTCCATCTTTCCCAGGTTGCGGGCGTCGTGGGAGTCGGAGTTGATGACGATCTTGCAGCCCAGTTCTTTGGCCAGGCGAAGGTCGCGGTCGTTCAGGTCGAGCCGTTCGGGGGCGGCGTTGTGCTCCACGGCTACACCCAGTTCGGCGGCGCGGCGCAGGATCAGGCCCAGGTCGAGGGCGAAGGGTTCGCGGCGCAGCAGTAGGCGGCCGGTGGGGTGGCCGAGGATGCGCATATAGGGGTTCTCGATGGCGCGCAGAACGCGGGCGGTCATCTCTTCACGGCTCTGGGCAAAATGGGTATGCACGCTGGCGATGACGATCTCCATCTCGGCCAGCGTCGAGTCTTCCAGATCGAGCGCGCCGTCGGCCAGGATGTCGACCTCGATGCCGGCGAAGACGCGGATGCGGCCAGCCATTTCGGCGTCCACATTTCGTATGGCCGCCACATGTGCAAGGGCGCGGCGGTCGTCAAGGCCGTTGGTCATGGCCAGGTTCTTCGAGTGGTCGGTGATGGCGATGTACTGGTAGCCCACGGCCAGGGCGGCTTCGGCCATCTCGCGGATGGTGTTGTGGCCGTCGGTGGCGCTGGTGTGCATGTGTACGTCGCCGCGAATGTCGGACTTTTGAATGAGGCGGGGCAGGGAGTGGCGGGCGGCCGCTTCGATTTCGCCGAGGTTCTCGCGCAGCTCGGCGGGCATCCAGTCCATCCCCAGGGCGGCGTATATCTCTTCCTCGGTGGCGGCGGCGACGACCGATTCGTCGTCAAGCCGGGCCAGTGCCCATTCGCTCAGTGTGTAGCCCATCTTGAGCGCGCGCTGGCGCAGGGAAACGTTATGCGCCTTGGAGCCGGTAAAGTATTGCAGCGCCGCGCCATAGGAGGCTGAAGGCAGCAGGCGCACGTCGACCTGCAGGCCGCCGGCAAGGTGGAAGCTGACCTTGTTCTCGCCCCTGGCGATGATGTTAAGGATGCCGGGGTAATTGGCCACGTATTCGACAGCGGCTTCGGTGTGGCCGGGAGCGCAGGCCGGCCCGGTGACAAGAAGATCGAGGTCGCCGCAGGTTTCGCGGCCGCGGCGAAGGGAGCCGGCAGGGGTCACGCGCTCGATCCCGTCAAAGGCCAGCAGATAATCGCCTATACGCTGGGCGGCTTCTTCGGCCACATCGATGCGGTAGCGGCCGGCCGAGCGACGGTAGTCGTCGATGCCCTTGCGCAGTTTCTCGATTTGCTTTTCGCCCATACGCGGCAGGCCGGCAAGGCGGCCGGCATCAATGGCCTCGGCGAGGGCGTCGATGCTGGCGATCTGTGCTGCTGACCACAGAAGGGCCACGGTCTTGGGGCCCATGCCAGGAAGCTTCAGAAGTTCGAGCAGTCCGGCCCCGTACTTGGCCAGCAGCTCCTCCCGCAGGGGCAACGTGCCGGAGGCGGCGATGGCTTGCAGGTTGGCGGCCATGCCTTTGCCGATGCCTGGAATCTCCAGCAGGCGGGCGGTATCGGGCGCGGCCGCGGTCAGGTCGACCGTGGTTTGCTCGGCGGCTTCGGCGGCGCGGCGATAGCTGCGGATGCGGAAACCGTCACCGCCATCGATCTCCAGCAGATCCGCGGTTTCGGCCAGCAGACGCGCCATGGTGGGGTTGTCCATGGCGGAAGGGTATCAAATGGCAGGGAACAGAGAACAGGGAACAGGGAATAGGGACTGAGGCTCGGGGTTGGCGTGCCGGCTACGAAGTGTGTCAGAAGGGGGCAATGTGGGATGAACGGCCGGGCGTGACGGAGGAAGATATTTTGGGCGCACTAAACTTCAGCCACCTTGCGGTAGTCGTGCGGTTACGCCCGGTCGATTCGCGCCGCTAGGCTGCGTTATGGGCGGCGTCCTTGAAGCGGACTACAGCATCCGCCTGGGGACCTTTCTGACCCTGGACGATATCGAACTCGACTTCATCGCCCTCTTTCAGTGTTTTGTACCCGTCCAGCTGAATCGATGAGTAGTGGACGAATACATCCGGCCCGTCTTCGCGACCGATGAATCCATAGCCCTTGGCGTTGTTGAACCACTTGACCTTCCCTTTGAACTGAGCCACTGGCTCCCTCTTTCTTTGCTTCGTGCGAGGAATCCGGGGAGTGAGGGGAATCACACCCGGTAAACAATAAGACGTCGGAGGAAAGAGAAAGGTTGAGACATTTTCGCGGTGCGAGTTTCACAGGGTGGGATGAGGCGCTAACGTTTCCGCTTGCCGGGGTTCAGGCGGGCGTAGAGCAGCACGCTGGTCAGGGTCTTGCCGTCCTTGATGGCGCCTTTCTCAATCATTTTCAGCAAGTCTGAGAGCTTGACCAAGCGGAAGTCGATCTCTTCATCCTCTTCCGGATGAGCGTCGCCGGCCACCAGCCCTTCGGCCAGGAAGACCATCATCGATTCGCCCAGAAAGCCGGGACTGGCATAGTACTCGACCAGAGGCTTCCACTTTTTGGCGCTGTAGCCGGTCTCCTCGGCCAACTCGCGCTTGGCTCCGGCCAGGGGGTCCTCGCCGGCATCGAGCTTTCCGGCAGGCAGCTCCCAGAGGAACTGGTTAGCGGCGTGCCGATACTGGCGCTCGATGACGATCCAGGGATTCTTCTTGCTTTTGGACTTGTCCATGGCCAGGATGACGACGCTGCCGTTGTGGCGGATGACGTCGCGCTCGCTGGGCTTGCCGCCGGGCTCGAGGAGCTTGTCGTGGAGGACGCGGAAGAGCGATCCCTGAAAAACAACTCTAGAGCTGAGCAACCGGGCCGTCCCGGCCGCCTCAGGCTGGGGAGCTTTGGCGAGCTTGCGGGTCTTGGGTGCCCTTGCCGGTTTGGCTTTGGCCTTCGCGGGCGCGGCGCGGTGGGACTTGGCAGTGGCTTTTTTCAGGGGTTTTTGGGGCGCAGCAGATTTTGCGGCCTTCTTTTTGCTCGGCATTTCGATTGCTCTCTCCTGGTTACGCGATCCCTTGTTATGCGATCCCCGGTTTCTCGATCAGGATTGCGTTCTCAGATGAAGTATACGCACCGCGCTGCCGGCGGCCTGAGCGGATGGGGACAGTTCTGCATCGATTCGGTCCGGCGTGGCATCCTTAACTGAGCCCGATTCCATTGGCTCCCGTCGAGGCGTGCGGATCGCCGCGAGGCATCCGGGCCGGAACGAAACCGCCCAAAGCGAACTTCCAACAAAGAGAACACGTTGCCGACCGCAGATTGCTATCCCATTACCGTGGCGCCGGGGCTGCACCGGCTGTTTCTCGACTACTGCGCGGGCGCGGCGGCGGCGCGGCCGTTTTACGCAGCGCTGCCACCGGATTCGGGCTGGCAGGCGCGGCCGGCGGTTCCGGCGCACTGGCCGGAGCTGGTCGAGTTGCTGGCCGCGCAGAATCCTGTCTCTGACCGCACGGCTGCGGCGCGGGCGCTTGAGGCGCTGCGGCAGGGCGCGGGCACGGTAGTGACCGGCCAGCAGGTGGGGCTGTTCGGCGGACCGCTGTTTACGCCCTTCAAGGCAGCCACGGCGGTGGCGCGGGCACGGGCAGCGACGGCGGCGGGACGTCCGCACGCGGCCATCTTCTGGCTGGCCAGCGAAGATCACGACTTTGCCGAGATCGACCATGTGACGTTCCCGGCAGGCCGGGAGCTGAAGAAGCTGGCATACACGGATGCGTCCACGGCTCAGAGGCCGGTGGGTGGAATTCTGTTCGATGAGCGGATCGTGCCGCTGATCGATCAGGCGTGGGAGTTGCTGGGTGCGTCGGATGCCATGGATACGCTGGCAGCGGCTTACCGGCCAGGGCGCACCTTCGCGCAGGCATTTCAGGAGTTTTATTCCAAGGCGTTTGCGGCGCAGGGGCTGCTCGTACTGGACGCGGGCGGCCGTGCCGTGCACCGCTTGGGCGCGCCGGTGCTCCGCGCCGGACTGGAGCAGGCTGACGAACTGCACGCGGCGCTGACGGCGCGCAATGCCGAGCTCGAAGCAGCGGGTTACCACATGCAGGTTGCGGTGGGCGCGCAGTCCAGCCTGCTGTTCCTTGTCGACGGGAAGACCGGCGCGCGGCTGGCGCTGAAACGGATTGCGCCCAACGCCGCCGAGCCGCAGGGATCGTGGCAGGCGGGTCGGCAAGCCTTCTCCACGGCCGAACTGGTGGGGATTCTGGAGGCGGAGCCGGAACGGATTTCGCCTTCGGCGCTGCTGCGGCCAGTGTTTCAGGATTTTCTGCTGGGGACGTCCCTGACGATCGGCGGTCCTGCGGAGATTGCCTACTTTGCGCAGTCGGCAGTCTTGTTTGAGAGGATTCTTGGCCACGTCACGCCGGTCCAGCCGCGCTTCTCCGGCACGCTGGTTGAGCCGGCGATCGGCGAGGTGATGCGCAGGCACGAGCTGACCATCGAGCGGGTGTTTGCGGAGACGCCGGACTCGCTGGCACAGATGCTTGCAGCGCGCGCCATGCCCATCGAAGGCAAGCAGAAGATTGCCGCGGCTGGCCAGGCGCTGGACGCGGAGCTTGAGCCGCTTCTCGAGTGGATGGGCAGGCTGGATGCGGGCCTGGGCCGGAGTGCGGAAACGGCGGCCAGCAAGATGCGCTACCAGATGAACCGGCTGCGCCGCCTCGCCGCCAACTTCCAGTTGCAGCAGGAGGCCTCGCTGAGACGCCATGCGGACGCCATCTGCCAGGCGCTTTACCCCGGCGGCGTGCTGCAAGAGAGAGTGATTGGAGCGGCTTATTTTATGGCCCGCTATGGGTTTGAGCTGGCCGAAGAGATCAGCGTGCAGGCGGAGAACGCATGCCCGGGGCATACGGTGATGTGGCTGTGAGGCAGGGTCCAGGGTTCAGGGTCCAGGGTTCAGGGACTCCGTTCCAACCAGCGTCTTCGAGTCGAGCGGGCTTCGTGGCGTGCGGCTTCCTGACCCCTGAACCCTGATCCCTGATCCCTGGTCGTATAATCCTCGCGAACCTCCGGGAGGCTGAAGTGCGGCAGATATTTGCATGGATCGCGATTGGATTGCTCGCCGCCGGCGCGGCGCTGGCGGAAAAGGCTCCCTGCCCGGTGGCCGGGACCAACAACGCATGGCTCGGCATCCAGACGGTCAAGCTGTGGCCCGGCGACGCGCCTGAGGCCAAGGGCAACGCCTGCGAGGACACGCCGACGCTGACAATCTTCGAGCCCCACCCCGGCCACGGAAATGGCTCGGCCGTGGTGGTGATGCCGGGCGGCGCGTATGTGGGCCTGGCCGCGAACCTGGAAGGCCGCCAGGTCGCCGACTGGTTCACGGCGCGGGGTTTTGTGGCTTTCATCCTGAGCTACCGGCTTTCCTCGAACGGCTACTTGTTGCCGGTACCCCTGCTGGATGCGCGGCGTGCTATCCAAACGGTGCGGGCGCGGGCGGCCGACTATCACATCGACCCAAACCGCATTGTGGCCATCGGCTTCTCCGCGGGCGGGCACCTGGCTGCGCTGTCGGGAACGCAGTTTGTTACTGGCAAACCGGATGCGGAGGATGCCATCGACCGCGTCTCCAGCCGGCCGGACTACCTGGTGCTCGGGTACCCCTGGATCGGGGCCATCTCCAGCGACACGTCGCACCTGAGCTACTGCAAGCTTTTCAACGTGATGGACCGCTGCGAGGCACTGCGTGCTGCGTACTCTCCCGACCTGTTCGTCACCAAGGACACGCCGCCGACCTTCTGGTTCCACACCTTCAGCGACGAGACGGTCCCGGTGGAGCAGGGGCTGCGATTCTACGAGGCGCTGGTGAAGGCCGGGGTTCCGGCCGAGGCGCACATCTTCGCAAAGGGACCGCACGGGACCGGTCTGGGCAAGGCGGACGCGGTGCTAGACCAATGGCCGGTTCTGCTGGAAAGCTGGCTGCGGGCGCAGGGGCTGCTCACTCCCCGTCCGGCGGCGGCCAAGCCCTAACGGGCCGCGGGCAGCTCCTGGCGGCCAGGACCGTAAGTCAGACAAGATTGCCCCGGAAATGAAGAAGCGGGCTGCAGACTTGAGGAGTGGAAGGACTTCCTCAGGCCCTACAGCCCGCTGGACCCTGAACCGGGTCTAGGTGGTACTCTTAGTGTAGGCCTGTTGGACGCGAATGCAAGTTCTTTTTTTGAACAAAATTCCCCATTCGTGACCGCAGTCACAGGACCCGCCGATTCGGCTCCAACTACATTGACTTGGGGGTTCGCCCCTGATACAAAAAGGTGTTCTACCCTCGAAAAGCCATGTCTCTGTGTGCGAGACCTGAGCGCCGGAGCGAACCGGTTTAATCATGCAGGAAATCATCCAACAAGTCGGGAGCTTTCTGCTTGGCGCCGTGCCCACGATGTTGCTGTTCATCGTGCTGGTGCTGGCCTACCAGTTTCTGGTGCAGGGACCGCTTTCTGCCACGCTGAAAGAGCGCCGTGCGCGCACCGTAGGCGCCATTGAAGATGCGCAGAAAGCCATTGAAAAAGCGGAAGAACGCGCCGCTGAGTATGCGGCCAAACTGCGCCAGGCGCGGTCTGAGGTCTATAAGGTGCGAGAGCAGCGGGTGAAGCAGTGGAGCGCCGAGCGCGATGCCGCTCTCGATGTCGCGCGCAAGGCTGCCGGGCAAAAAGTGGCGCAGGCCAGGCTGGAACTGGAAGCCGAGGCTGCCCAGGCCAGGCAGAGCATCCAGTCCGCCCAGGGGGAATTGGCCAGTCAGGTGGTGCGGGCGGTTCTGCCCGCGGCCGCCGGGAGTTCCCGTTGAGAGATTCAAGAATCGATCTGCGTTTATTGAGCCGGGTTTTCTGGTTTTTGGCACTGGCGGCATCGATGGCCGCGCTCGTGGCTGCGCCGCTGCACATGGCCGCCCAGGAAGCGGGGTCCAGGCCGGAGATCGCCACCCCGGTCTCGCGGGCGCCGGCCGGCGCCAAACCCGAAGCAGTGCAGCCGGGACCGGCCCAAACGGACGACGAGCAGCAGAATAACGCCTTCCGGCTCGATGGGCCGGTGGTGAAGTGGACGGCGAAGACCCTGAACGCGCCAGTTACAGCGGTAGCGCGCGGGTACGAGGTCTTCAACTTCCTCATCATCGTTTTCGCCATCGGCATTCCGTTGTTTCGCTTTCTGCCCCGCTTCCTGCGCAACCGCAAAGAGAAACTGCGGGCCGACATTGCCTCGGCGCGCAAGGTGACCGAGGACGCGAACGCGCGGTTGAGCGCGGTCGAGGCCAAACTTGCCTCGCTCGGCGAAGAGATTCAGAAATTCCGCACCGAGGTCGAGCGAGAGAGCGCGGGCGACGAGGCGCGCATCAAGGCGTCCCTGGAAGAAGAGAGTGCGCGGATCGTGGCCTCGGCCGAGCAGGAGATTGGCATGGCGGCCTCGCAGGCGCGGCGCGGACTGCGTAACTTTGCCGCGGACCTGGCCATCGACCAGGCTGCGAAGCAACTGACGCTGACCGCGGAGATCGATCGGGAGTTGATTGCCGAGTTCGTGCGCGACGTGGTGCCCAGCGGCGTGGGAGGAAAGAACTGATGGCCGCCTTTGTTGCCCGTTACGCGCAGGCATTTCTCGACGTGGTTACGGCCGCCAAACTGGACAGGTCCGCCATCGACGGTGGGCTCACCGACTTTCTCGCCACCTGGAACGGGAGCCCGGAATTGCGCGAGTTCTTTGTGAATCCAGCCATTCCCGCCGTGCAGAAGGTTGAGTTTCTGGATAAGTTGAATGAGAAGCTGGGGCTCTGGAAGGAACTGCGCAACCTGCTGGCGGTGATGGTGAACAACGATCGCATTGCAGCGGTGGGCGAGGTGGCGGTGGCCTATCGCAGGCTGTTGCAGGAGCAGTCGGGCATTCGCCAGGCGGAGATTGTGACGGCGCGGGAATTGGGCGCCGAAGAGCGCGAGGCGCTCATTGCCGAGGTGGCCAAGCTGGCCGGCGCGCAGATTGAGGCCAGCTTCAAGCTGGACGCAAGCATTCTCGGCGGCACGGTGGTGCGCATCGGCTCCACGGTTTACGACGGCTCGGTACGCGGACGGCTGGACAGGTTGAAGGAAGCATTGGTCAGTGGTTAGTGATGAGTGGTTAGTGGTCAGTGGCCGGCAAGCAGGAAACAGAGATCATCGATTGGCGATGAGTGATCGGCAGCAAGTGAAAGTAGCCGGTGATCGGCGAGGGTCCTACTGACCACTAATCACTAGCCACTAATCACTAACCACTCAAGAAGGAAAGAAATGGCTCAGATCAAGGCAGACGAGATTACGCAGCTACTTCGCGAGCAGATCGCGAACTACGACTCCAAGGTCCAGGTGGACGAGGTCGGGACCATCACATCGCTCGGCGACGGCATTGCGCGGCTGCATGGCCTGGACAAGGTGATGGCCGGCGAGTTGCTCGCTTTCCCGCACGACATCGCCGGACTGGCGCTGAGCCTGGAAGAAGACCAGGTGGGCGCGGTGATCCTGGGCGACTACACCGAGCTCAGCGAAGGCAACGAGGTGAAGCGCACGGGCACGATTCTCAGCGTGCCGGTGGGCGAAGGAATGATCGGCCGCGTGGTCAACGCGCTGGGTCAGCCCATCGACGACAAAGGCCCCATCGCCTCCACCGAGTCGCTGCCCATTGAGCGTCTGGCGCCGGGCATCATTGACCGCCAGCCGGTGCGCGAGCCCATGGCCACCGGCCTGAAGGCCATCGACGCCATGATTCCCATCGGCCGCGGGCAGCGCGAGCTGATCATCGGCGACCGCCAGACGGGCAAGACGGCGGTATTGCTGGACACCATCATCAACAACGCCAAGAACAATCTGATCTGCGTCTATTGCGCCATCGGGCAGAAGCGGTCGTCCATCGCCCAGGTGGTGCAGACGCTGACCGAAGCCGGAGCCATGGGGCACACCGTGATTGTGGCTGCATCGGCCTCGGAACCGGCGCCGATGCTCTACATTGCGCCTTATGCCGCCACCGCGATTGGCGAGTATTTCCGCGATTCGGGACGGCACGCACTGGTGATGTACGACGATCTGTCGAAGCACGCCATGGCCTACCGTGAAATCTCCCTGCTGCTGCGCCGCCCGCCGGGACGCGAGGCGTATCCGGGCGACGTGTTCTATCTTCACTCGCGTTTGCTGGAGCGCTCGTCGAAGATGAGCGACAAGCGGGGCGGCGGATCGCTTACGGCGCTGCCGGTCATCGAGACCCAGGCCGGCGACGTTTCGGCCTACATTCCCACCAACGTGATTTCGATTACCGACGGGCAGATCTTCCTTGAAACCGACCTGTTCAACTCGGGCGTCCGTCCGGCTGTGAACGTGGGGCTTTCGGTTTCGCGCGTGGGCTTCTCGGCGGCCATCAAGGCGGTCAAGCAGGTGGGCTCCACGCTGAAGCTGGACCTGGCGCAGTACCGCGAGTTGGCGGCCTTTGCGCAGTTCGGCTCCGATCTTGATCCGCTGACGCAGAAGCAGTTGAATCGCGGTCAGCGGCTCACCGAGCTCTTGAAGCAGCCGCAGTTCCAGCCGCTGACGTGGCAGCAGCAGACGGTGATTCTGTTTGCCGGCACCCAAGGCTATCTGGATGAATTCCAGGTTGCGGACATTCGCGCCTTCGAGGTTGGCCTCTACAAGTACTTTGAAGCGGCGCAGACCGCGCTGCTGGACGATTTGACCAAGAAGAAGCAGATCGACGACGACATCCGCGCCCGCCTCCACGCAGCGCTGAAAGAATACTCGGCAAACTTCAAGGCGGAGCTTGCTGCTGCGAGTGGTCAGTGATTAGTGGTTAGTGGCCAGTCAATGCTGGTTCGCCACAATCACTGAATGCCGATCCCCAAAGTCTCGACACTGGAAAATGGCAACGCAGAACTAACCACTAATCACTAACCACTAGGCACCGAACAATGGCAAACGTACTCGATCTACGGCGTCGCATTCGCAGCGTGAAAAACACGCGGCAGATCACCAAGGCCATGAAGATGGTTTCGGCGGCCAAGCTGCGCCGTGCGCAGGAGCGGGCGCTGGCTGCCCGGCCCTACGCCCGGATGATCACCAGCGTGCTGGAATCGCTGACGCGCCGTGTTGACATCTTCGACGAGGAGACCGGCAATCTGCGCCATCCTCTGTTTGCCACGCGGGAAGAAAAGCGTGTGCTGCTGATCATCATCAGCGGCGACAAGGGATTTGCCGGTGCGTTCAATGCGAACATCCTGAAGACGGCATTCCAGTTCATCGCCGGCAATCCGGACAAGGAAATCGACATTGAGGCGGTGGGGCGCAAGGGGCGCGACCAGATGCGCCGCCACTATCCTGCCGCAATCTATTCCGAACAGACGGACGATCAGGGCCACACACGGCAGGTGCGCGAGCGCAAGGCCAAGGTCGAGGTGACAGGCGACCATCCGGGGATGCTGTTGAAGCTGGAAAACAGCCGCGTCTTCGAGCTGGCACAGAGCGTGATTGCGCGCTACGTGCACGAGGAGATCGACGCGGCGTACATCGTGTACAACGAGTTCAAGTCGGTGATTCAACAGCGGCTGGTGGTGGAGAAGCTGCTGCCGCTCTTGAAGATCGGCATTCCACAGATTACCGGCGCTGTCGAGCCTACCGAGGAAGAGCGCGAGCGCGCTGCCGAGGCGGCCTTGAGCGCGGGCATCTCCATCGAGCCGGTGGATACGGCCGAGGCCGACGAGGAAGCGAAGAAGTTTGGGACCTCGCAGGTGGATTACATCTACGAGCAGCCTGCGGAAGAACTGCTCAACGGGCTGCTGCCGCAATACGTTTCCTCCATGCTCTATCATGCGATGACGGAATCGGTAGCCGCGGAGCATGCGGCGCGCATGACGGCCATGGATTCGGCAACCAACAACGCCTCGGATATGATCGACGCGCTCACGCTGCACATGAATCGCGTGCGCCAGGCGGCCATCACCAAGGAGATCATCGAGATTGTTTCCGGCGCCGCGGCGCTTTAAGAACAGCTTCTAGCTGCTAGCTTCCAGCCTCTAGCTCTTCGGCCGGGTCAGACCTGGAGACGAGGACATAGTTGGGGTTGAGAAGGAAACGGCTAGAAGCTAGGAGCTAGAAGCTAGGAGCTTTCAACAATGGCAGAGAACATCGGCAAAGTAATTCAGGTTTCGGGACCGGCGGTGGACGTGCAGTTTGATGAAGCGACCATGCCGCCCATCTATCAGGCGCTGCGGGTTGTCAGCGACGGCTTCACCGTGCCCACTCCCATCAATGTCATCCTCGAGGTGGAGCAGCACCTGGGCGAGGGCCGCGTGCGCACCGTGGCCATGGAAGGCACCGAGGGCATGGTGCGCGGCATGAAGGCCATCGATCTCGGCGGCCCCATCCGCGTGCCCGTAGGCAAGGAGACGCTGGGGCGCATCATCAACGTCATCGGCGAGCCGGTGGACGAGCTGGGCCCCATCGGGGAAAAATCCCGCATGCCTATTCACCGGCCTGCGCCTTTGTTCGACGAGCAATCCACCCACGAAGAGATGTTCGAGACCGGCATCAAGGTCATCGACCTGATTCAACCCTTCTTGAAGGGTGGCAAGATCGGCCTCTTCGGCGGCGCAGGCGTGGGCAAGACCGTGGTCATCATGGAACTGATCAACAACGTGGCCAAGAACCACGGCGGCTTTTCTGTGTTCGCCGGCGTGGGCGAGCGTACCCGCGAGGGCAACGACCTGTGGCTGGAGATGACCGAGTCGGGCGTCATCAAGCCGGGCGACTGGGCCAATTCGAAGTGCGCTCTGGTCTACGGGCAGATGACCGAGCCGCCCGGAGCCCGCCTGCGCGTGGCCCTCAGCGCGCTCACCGTAGCGGAATACTTCCGCGACGTTGAAGGCTCGGACACGCTGCTGTTCATCGACAACATCTTCCGCTTCACGCAGGCGGGTTCCGAGGTTTCCACGCTGCTGGGCCGCATGCCCTCGGCCGTCGGTTACCAGCCCAACCTGGCCACCGAAATGGGCGAACTGCAGGAACGCATCACTTCGACCAGCAAGGGCTCGGTCACATCGGTGCAGGCCGTCTATGTGCCTGCCGATGACTTGACCGATCCGGCGCCGGCCACGACCTTCGCACATCTCGACGCGACCACCGTGCTGAGCCGTCCTCTGTCGGAGCTGGGCATTTATCCGGCTGTCGATCCGCTGGCTTCCACGTCGCGCATTCTTTCCGCGCGCATTGTCGGACAGGATCACTACGACGTGGCGCAAGGCGTGAAGAAGATTCTGCAGCGCTACAAGGACCTGCAGGACATCATCGCCATTCTGGGCATCGACGAGCTTTCGGAAGACGATAAACTGACCGTCGCTCGCGCAAGAAAGGTACAGAAGTTCCTGTCGCAGCCGTTCCATGTGGCCGAGCAGTTCACCGGCATTCCCGGCGCCTATGTGAAGGTGGCCGACACGGTGCGCAGCTTCAAGGAGATTATCGCCGGCAAGTACGACGATATCCCCGAGCAGGCCTTCTACATGAAGGGCGCCATCGAGGAAGTGCTGGAGACGGCGGAGAAGCTGAAGGCGACTGTATAAATGCAGCTCTTAGCTGCTAGCTTCTAGCCGTTAGCTAGGGGTTAGAAGCTAGAAGCTAGAGGCTAGGTATCTATGGCGGATGAAAGTAATCAACTGCGGGTCCGGCTGGTGACGCCGGAGCGCGTCCTGTTCGAGGCCGCGGCCGCGGCTGTGGAGCTGCCGGCGAAGAACGGTTACATGGAAGTGCTGTTCGGCGCCGCGCCGCTGCTGGCCGAACTGGGCGCGGGCGATGTGATCGTGCATGGCGCCGGGGTTGCAGAAGCGGATGGGGCCCCAGGCGCGCAGCACTACAACGTGAGCTGGGGGTTTGCCGAGGTGTTGCCCGACCGGGTCACCATCCTCGCGTCGGACGCGCTGAAACCGGAAGAGATCGACGTGCCGCGCGCAAACAGCCAACTGGATCGCGGGCAGAAGATGTGGAGCGAAGCGGGCGACAGCGAAGACGCCTACACCGAGGCTCTGCACGTGATTGCCGAGGCCGAAGCCAAGCTGGCCACGGCCGCGGAGAAGCACTGACGGCGCAACACGGACTGCTGCTTGGAATTGAAAAGCCCTGCTCGCGCGAGTGGGGCTTTTCGCATTCCGCATCAATCGACCCGCAAGTCTCCGCGGACTCAGCGCATTTCAGCGGAGGAACGGGATGAAAGCGGAAGTGCGCGCGCGGTACGCAGTATAGGAGCCGCCGAAGTGCTCCGCCAGCAGGCGTTCCTCGGCGCGGACGCGAATCTCGGTCCCGGCCAGGAACGCGATCGCTGACCCGAGCGCCATGGGCCACCAGGTCCAGGCGGCGAGGGTTGCCAGCAGCATGCCCAGCATGGAGGCATAAATGGGGTGGCGCAGCCAGCGGTAGGGACCGGTCTGGATGAGTTCGTGGTCCTGGCTGAGCGCGGCCTTGTAGCGCCACTGCTTGCCCAGGTGGCGCGTGGCGGCCCAGGCAAGCGCCACCGAAGGAGGGCCCAGGATCATGGAGGCGATGAGGGCGGGTGTGGATTTTTCAAAGCCGGTCGGCCGCACATGTGCCCAGGCCAGCGCGAAGCCGGCCATGACCAGCCCGATGCCCCACCGCGAGGCCGGCGCGCTGGCCACTTCCTTCTGGCCTGCGGCCTGCTTGCGTGGCTTCACGAAGGCAAGCGACCAGGCGACCCAGCAGATTCCGAGTTCCGTGAGCGCCGCGATCGGGAGCATGGGCAAAATCTTACGCGAATGCGTGGCGCAGGGTCAGCTGGAATTTGCAGGAGCGTGTTCCTTTGGGCTCGTTTCCCACTGTGCAACGTGCGTCCGGGAGGCTTACAATTCAGAATTGAAATGGCCAGGACAAAGGAAAAGACATTCGAGGTGGCATGCCCGGATTGCGGGGCGATGCTGAAGATTGACGCGGCGACGGGGCTGGTGGTAAGCCACACCTCCGCGCCGCGCAAACGGACGTTTGAAGACTTGGAGACCGCGGCGCAGGCCATGCGGGCCCAGGATGAGCGCAAGGAGTCGATCTTCCGGCAGAGCGTGGAGGCGGAGAAGAACAAGGAAGACCTGTTCGAAAAGAAGTTTGCCGAAGCGCTGCGCAAGGCCAAGGACGCTCCCGACGAGAAGCCGCTGCGGGTCTTCGACCTGGACTGAGGCTGCCGAAGCGCAGGCCCGGAGCCGGGCCGGCGTGGGACGGCAAGGGATCGGTGCGCAGGCGGTATTCCCGAAGGCAACAGCTTTTTGCTGAGGCGCATCCCATTGGTGGCCGGTTAAGCGATACTTGTTCTACCACACCGTGGGCGCGGCGCCGCGGAACGGGGCAAGAAAAGGAGAGACCATGGTCGTTGTACCTCTGAGTCGAATGGAGAGCGACGCGAAAATCAACCGGCGTATTTTGGAATCCGAGAATACCAACTGGGCGCGGATTGCGGCCGGCGGAAGCCTGCTGGCAAGCGGGTTGCTATTGCTGACGGGCAATCGGAAAGCCGGGCTGGTGACCGCGGCCGCTGGTACCGCGCTGGCTCTGCTTGACCAGCAGGAGACGGTCAAGGCCTGGTGGGACGCTCTCCCCGGTTACATCGACGATGCGCAGTGCGCGCTGGGCAAGGTGGAAGCGACCGTATCCGAGCTGGAACAGCAGCGCGCACGGCTGGATGCGGTGTTCAACAGGTAGGCCCTCGCTCAGGCGTCTTATCAAATCCCCAATTGTTTTCTGCCCGTCTGGCTGATGCGGTGAGGAGTCCACTTCGGCTCCCAGACCAGGTCGACCTCGACTTTGCCGATGTCGGGAATGCCGGCCAGGCGGTTGTTTACCTGCTCAAAGATCAAGCCGCTGGCCGGGCACTGCGGGGTGGTCAGGGTCATGGTTACCTTGACCCACTGGCGCGGCCAGGCCGGGGTCGAGTCCGGGTCGGGCCCGGTCGCAACCCCATAAATCAGGCCCAGATCGACGAGATTCAGCTTCACTTCCGGGTCGTAGCAGTCGCGCAGGGCGGCGAGGATATCGGCTTCGTTGAGCATCTCTAGTTCTTCCGCTCCACCAGGAAGCGGGCTACGGCTTTCAAGCTGTCGGCGCGGTCGCCGTAGGGCGCGAGAGCGGCGAAGGCTTCTTCGATGAGCTCGGCGGCGTCGCGCCGGCTCTGCTCGATGCCGAAGACGGCCGGCCAGGTGACTTTCTCGGTGGCCAGGTCCTTGCCGGCAGTCTTGCCCAGGGCGGTCGAGTCCTCGGTCATGTCCAGCACATCGTCGGCAATCTGGAAGGCGAGGCCGGCCTTGCGGCCAAAGAGATCGAGGCGGCCCACGTCGTCCGCGTTGGCGCCGGCGTAAACCCCGCCCGCCACCACGCTGACGCGGATCAGCGCGCCAGTCTTGGCGCGGTGGATGGCGTTGACCAGCTCCGCCGTGGGCTTCACGTGCTCGTTCTCGATGTCCAGCACCTGGCCGCCGATCATGCCTTCCACTGTGCCCACGGCATTGGCGACAAGGCCGATGATCTGCACCGTCGCGGCAGGCGGCGAGTCGAGGCCTGCGAGGACTTCGAAGGCGCGGGTTTGCAGGGCGTCGCCCGCGAGGATGGCGATGGCCTCGCCGAAGATCACGTGGCAGGTGGGCTTGCCCCGGCGCAGGTCGTCGTTGTCGAGGGCGGGCAGATCGTCGTGGATCAGCGAGTAAGTGTGGAGCATCTCGATGGCCGCCCCGAGTCTCTCGATGCCCCTGGGAAGTGTGCCGACGATGGTGGCGGCAGCCTGGTAAGCGAGCAGCGGACGCAGGCGCTTGCCGCCGGCAAAGGTGGAGTGACGCATGGCGCCGTGGATCGAGGAAGGGACGGTCTCCACGCTGGGAATGAGCTCTTCCAGTGCGCGGTCGGTGAGATCCGCGGCCGCTTTCATCAGCGATTTCACATCGACAGCCATTGCTCTCATGATAATTGAGATGGGCTGGTCGCCTACGCGCGGTGGTTGAGATCGCGGCGCTCCTGCAACCATAGAGCTGTGAGAAGCAGCAGGGCGAGAGCCGTGAGCCAGCGTCCGGCTCTCACGTCCGGAGTCGTGGTCCAGTCGGCGGCGAGGTGGATGGGCCCCTGCGGGACGGCAACGGCGGTCAGGCCGTCTTCCCGCGCGGCGGCCTGGCTGGCGGGCTGGCCGTTGAGCGTAATGCGCCAGGCGGGATAGGTGCGCAGGCGCAGGATCACGAAGCCCGCGTGCGGCAACACAGCACTGAGGTGAAAATGTTCGGGGTTGCCTTGTGCCGCTGGCGGTGTCGCGGAATAGACCGCGTCGCAGCTCTTCTGCTCAACCCACCAGTCGGGATTGGCGCCGGCTTCGCTGACAATGCCGAGCGGGATGAGCGGATTGCTGACCAGGCAGGCATCGGGCAGGCCGGTAGCCACCATGCCGTCGTCCGCGCCGATGGGGGTGTACTCGTAGACGCCTTCAAAGCCCTGCCCGCTGCGATAGGTCTTGACCATGGGAGCAACGGCGTCCTCGTCGTCGCAGGGCTGAAAGAAGTAGACGGCGGCGATGGCAGTCGAGGCGAGAAAGACCGCGGCGCAGGCGGCCGGAATGGCGATGCGGACCCAGCGGCGCGCGCCCGCGCGCGGCCACACGGCTGCGGCGAAGAAGATGGCCATGGGCGCTTCCAAAACCGCCAGCCAACGCCAGGGAAACTGGAGAAAACGCAGCTTGGGCAGCAGGTTCCAGATGGGCAGCGAAATGGGCAGCTGGAGAAAAAGGACGGCGAGTGGAATGAGGGCGAGGGGAATCCACCAGCGGCGGCCCTCCGTGTGAATTGCGGGGAGGGCCTTGCGGCGCCAGGCGATGGCCAGGCCGCCAAGCGCGACCGCGACCATGAAGAGGACGATCAGGGAGATGCGGGTCAACTCAATGTTGTGCAGCTCGAGCTGCGGGTCGGCCGGGTGGCCGAAGAGGAAGCTGTTCTCGATTTTAAGCCCGGGGTCGTCGAGGGCCTGGCCAATGTCGATCCAGCGTTGCTCCCATGCAGCGGGAACGAGGTAAAAGGCTGCCAGGCCCATTCCCAGGACGACGGCCGTGGCAGCGCGGAGGAGGTGAGCCCAGGAGCGGTGCACAACGGCAAGCACAAGCGCCGCCCCTGCGAGCAGGTAGCTGGCCATGACCCCAAGAGGGGCGTTGGAAAGCCAAGCGCCGGCCACCACGAGGGCCAACGGAGTGGCTGAGCCGTCGAACGCGCGGCGAACCGGCGAGGCCGAGGGATTCCGATCCCAAAGAATCAGCAGCAGAAGCAGCGGAATCCAGAATGCCGCCATCTCCCCGAAGGCTGAGCGCTCATAGGCGGTGAAGAGGGCATAGCCGGAGAAGATTGCGGCGCAGCCGGCCAGGGTTGCGGGCGCGTTGGCCAAACCGGACTGAGGCATTCCGCGGAGCGCCAGCGCCCGCGTGGCCAGTCCCGTGGCTGCCAGCAGCAGAAAGGTCAGGACGATGGGGGCCAGATGCCAACTGAAAACCAGGCCGAGCGCCGCGCCGAGCATCCAGGTGAGGGGCGGGTAGAAGATGAAGCGCGGCTCGCCTGCGCCGTAGTTGGCGCTGGGGGTCCACTGCGGATATGCGATGCCGTGCCGCCAGCTCGAGAGGCAATCGAACCACGAGACGAGATGAATATCGAAGTCGTGGCCGCAGCTGTTGCCGCGGAAAAGCTGGGGCGCGGTGGCCACGGCGGCGGCCAGCAGGATAAGGGCCGGGCCGGCAATGCGGCTCCAGCGGGATCGGTTCCCAGGTCTCAAAATCGAGACCTGTGGCGCCCGGGGCTTGTCGCTCGAGTTGGACTGGGAGCTGGAAAGAGCCATAACTTGCTTCTCTATGAATATCCCACGCGGGGTGAGGTGTGTCTCTGCCGAAGAGGGTGGTCTGGCGCTTGAATGGGTATCATTCAGTTCGAGGCCCGGATAGCCTGCGCTCAAACAGCGCCATGCCCGCGAGCGCAACCAGCGCCAGCCCGCTCATGCAGCGTCCGGCGATCACGTCTGGCGTGGTCGTCCAGTCCACGGTCAAATCGACCGGGCCTTGCGGGACGGGCACTGCGACCAGGCCATCGTCACGGGTTTGCATGCCGGTAACGCGGCGCCCGTTCACCGTGATCCGCCACGCCGGGTAGCTGCGTAGGCGCAGAACCATGAAACCCGCACGGGCAGCGACGATGGAGAAGCGCATATGTTCCGCCTGGCGGACGGCTGCCGAGGCGGTAGAGATGCAGCTGTGTTGCTCGGGCAGCCAGATAGGGTTGTCCAGTGGCGTTGGCTGAACCCCTTGTTCGTCGTCGAAGTTGTCGGTCAGGCATGCGTCGGGCAGGCCGGTGGCGACCAATGTGTTTTCGGCGCCGGGCGAGGCGTACTCGTCGGTTCCAATAAAGCCCGCACCAGTCGAGGCTTGGGCCAGGAACTCGGCCAGATCGTCGATTTCGCGGTCGTCGCGAAAGAAATTCTCAGCCGCGTATACCGTTGAGCCCAGAAAGAACAGCGCGCAGAGGCACGCGACGGTTGCGCGCTGCCAGCGCCTCGAGGATTTGCCCGGCCAGACAGCCGCAGCGAAGAAGATTGCCATCGGCGCCTCGGCAACCAGCAGCCAGCGCCAGGGGAATTGCAGGAAGCGAAGTTTGGGCAGCAAATTCCAGATGGGGAGCGAGAGCGGAAGCATGAGGAGGAGCGCCGCGGCGGGAATGCAGGCGAGTGGAATCCACCAGCGGCGGGGCAGGCGCTGCTCTGCCACTGCCGGCCGGGGCAGCGCAGCCGCTTCCCCACCCCCGGCCCCTAGCTTCCCGCGCAACCACAGGACCAACAGGCTCAACCCAGCCAACGCAATCATCGAGACGGCCACCGGTGTAATGAAGTGCAGGGCCAGGTCGCGGAAGTGCAACATCGGATCCGCGTGGTGCGGGAAGATCCAGTTGTTCTCGATGCGCAGGCCGGGGTCGCCATTGACGCCGGTGGCCTGCTGAATGTCGACCCAGCGTTGTTCCCATGCCGCGGGAATCAGATAGACGCCAGACAGCGTGACGCCCAGCGCAAAAGCGATGGACGCGCGCACCACCGGGAACCAGGCGCGCGCCAGAACAGCTGCGACCAGCGCAATGGAGGCGAGCAGGTAGCTGGCCATTACGCCGACCGGGGCATCGGAGAGCCAGCAGGCGGAGATGACCAGCGCCAGCGGCAGGGTCGAGCCGTCCAGTACGCGAGGCAAGAGACGCGAAGACGAGGCGCGGTCGCGGAGAGCGAAGAGAAGCAGCAGAGGAATCCAGAAGCCGCCGGCCAGCTCGCCGAAGGCGCAGCGGTCGTAGACGGTGAACAGCGCGTAGAAGGAGCAGAGCGCGGCGCAGCCGGCAAGGGTTGCGGGGACATCGGGCAGCGCTTGGCGGGCAAGGGCGCGGTTGGCCAGCCCGGTCGCGGCCAGCATCAGGAAGGTCATAGCCACGGGAACCAGCGGCCAGGGCAGCACCAGGCCGACGCCCGCGCCGAGCATCCAGGTGAGCGGCGGATAGAAAACAAAACGCGGCTCGCCGGCGCCGAAGTTGGGGCTGGGAGCCCAGTGCGGGTACGGGACGCCTTGCAGCCAGCTGTGCTGGGCATCGAGCCAGGAGATGAGGTGGAACTCGAAGTCGTCCGCGCCGACCGGGCCGTGCAACAAGATGGGCGCGGACGCGATGGCGGCGGCCAGCAGGATGAGCGCGGGACCAACCAGCCGCTGCCATCGGGCCCGTTTCCCCGATCGATCGGGCGCGCCAGTGGAGCCCCGCCAAACCGGCTCCGGATGATTTGTGGTGGGTTGGCTCATCTCTTCGGAGGCTCTTTCAGCGGTAGCTCAGGCGGTTTCGGCCACATCGGGTAGTCGCGTTCCAGGGTTGGCGGGATTGTCCCTCATCATACCCGAGGCGCGGAGTGCTTTCGCTCCCAAAGGCCCAGGCCCAGCAGCAGCGCCACCGCCAGTCCGCTCACCCAGCGTCCGGCAACCGCATCGGTCGTCGTGCTCCAATCCACTGCCAGGTTCACCGGTCCTTGCGGGACGGGAACGGCAATCAGGCCGTCGTCGCGTGGATCGGCTGGCGCGGTGGGGTTTCCATTGACTGTGATCTTCCAGGCCGGGTAGCTGAGCAGACGCAAAATCAGAAACCCTGCTTGCGGCGTAACCGTTGCGATGCGCATGTGCTCGGGTTGGCGGAGTTGTGCGCCGGCGGTCATCGCGCAGGCCCCCTGTTCTGGCAGCCAGATGGGGATCGATTCGCCGGGGCGGACGACGCCGAGCGTTGTGTCTGAATCTCCAGTGAAACACCCATCCGGCAGGCCGGTGGCGATCTTCCAGTGGTCAGAGTCGGGAGGCTCGTACTCGTCGGTTCCTTCCAGGCCCCCGCCGCCGCGGTACATCGCCAGCAGGTCGGCAACGGTGTCTCCCTCGCCGCATGCGCGCAGAAAGGTCTTTGCGGCCAAGAACGTGGTGGTCAAAAAGACGAGGGCGCAGAGCGCGGCAACTGCACCGCGGCGCCGTCGGCTGGCTGCCGGGGAGGGCCAGACTGCAGCAGCAAAAAACAGCCCCAACGGCGCCTCCACCACCAGCACCCAGCGCCAGGGGTACTGCAGGAAGCGCAGCTTGGGCAGCAGGTTCCACAGCGGCAGTGAGACGCGGAACTGGAGAATGATGACAACTGTGGGAATCAGCGCCAGCGGGATCCACCAGCGGCGGGCGAAGGACGTGGCGCCGGCGACCGGCGCGGAGCCTGCGGGGGTGGTCCGCTCCGAGAGGCCGACGCGCAGAAGCAGGATCAGCAGGCTCAGCATGGCCGCGCCGATCATGCAGGCGGTCAGCATGGATGAGCGGTGCATGAAGTAAGCGACCGGCGCGAGTAATGGGTTAGTCGGACGGGCGAAGAGCCAGTTGTTCTCGATGTTGTAAACGGGATAGTCGATGGCCGCGCGCAGATCCACCCAGCCCTCCTCCCGGGCCGCCGGAATCAGATAGAAGCCGGCCAGCGCGATGCCCAGCGCGGCGGCCATCGATGCGCGCATCAGGTGCGCCCAACTGCGCGTCAGCAGCGAGGTGGCCACGGCAACGGCTGCGAGCGTGTAGCAAGCCATCACGCCGACGGGGCCGTTCGAGAGCCAGCAGCCGGCAACAATCAGGGCCAGCGGCAGCATGGAGCCGTCAAGCGCCCGCCGCCAGACTGTCGCGGAAGAGCTGCGGTCGCGAAGAGCGAACAGCAGCAGCAGCGGAATCCAGAAGCCGCCTGTCAGTTCGGCGAATGCGGTTCGTTCGTAGGCGGTGAAGAGGGCAAAGCCGGAAAGGAGCGCGGCGCAGCCGGCCAGGGTTGCAGGCGCGTCGGGAAGAGCCTCAAGGGCCAGTGCGCGGACGGCCAGGCCAGTGGCGCTGAGGAACAGGAAGACCAGCGCAACGGGGACCAGCGCCCAGGGCAGCACGAAGCCCAGCGCCCCGCCCAGCATCCACGTCATCGGAGGGTAGAACATGAAGCGCGGCTCGCCTGCGGCGTAGTTGGCGCTGGGCATCCAGTGCGGGTAGGGGATGCCGTGCAGCCAGTTCTGTTGCACATCGAACCAGGAGACCACGTGGAACTCGAAGTCATCGCCGCAGTAAGAGCCGTGGAGCAGGATGGGCGCGGTGGCAAGAGCCGCAGCCAGCACAATCAGAGCTGGACCGAGAAACCGCCGTGTGCGGTTGTGGCCGAGCGGCATCATGGCAGCAGGCGAAGCGTGTGGCGGGTCTGAGCGGCTACCGCCGGTTGCGTAAATGGCATTGCGAAGGTAGTCCCGCCGTAGTAGTCGCTCCACTGGTCGCGGTAGTAGGGGCTGTAGGGGTCGCCGCTCTCGCCCAGGGCGATGTTTTCAGTGGAGCCGTCGATGTTGCTCCAGTCCATGGTGAAGCGTTGCGAGGGGCCGAAATCGCGTCCCACCTGCTTGACTGTTGTGGTGTCGCCGCTCAGTGGCTGCGGGCCGGTGCCGGCGATGCGGCTGATGACAGGCAGGAAGCCGCCGAGCGGGTGCTCGATGTCGACCACGTGCCAGCTTCCGTAGTGCCAGAAGGCCACGTCGCCGGGAGCCTTGCCGTCCTCCATGCCCTTGCGCACGGCCTCGGTCAACTGGGCGTCCCAGTTCTTGAAGGTGGCCGGCAGCCAGTCGGCGCTGCCGTGCATGATGATCTCTTCCTCGGCAAAGTCGGACTCGGACCAGCGGTAGTCTGCGGCGTCCTTGCCGAGTTTGGGCTCGAGAATCAGTGGCCAGAAGGCGTGGCGAGCTCGCGTAACAATGGAGGCCGCGGCGGAGTCGGTGGTCAGGCGGCCGTCCCAGGAGCGCATCAGGTCGGCAGCCTTCCGCAGACGTGGGTCGGACGCGGCCGCCTGCGGCGAGTGGTCGATGGCGTAGGCCAGCCGATGGCCGATCTCCTGGTCGACCTCGCTGTAGATGTCGATCTGCACCGCCAGCATGTCGGCCGGCTTGAGCCCGTCGCGGCCTTGCAGCGATTTGTAAATGCGCTCGGCGCGGTAGGGATCGACCCATTCCAGCGAAAGCTGGTGCGGCGAGTTGTCCGTGGTCACACGGGAGTTGGCGGTGGCCAGAAACCCCGATGGCGGATCGTAAGCACTGGGCATCTGGTCGAACGGAATGTAGCCCTGCCACTCGTATTTTGCGTCGGCCTGCGTGGCTTCCTGAATGGGCTGTTCCCGCAATCCCGCCGGACGCATGGGCACGCGTCCGACAGCGTGATAGGCGATGTGTCCCTGGTCGTCGCTGTAGACCACATTCTGTGTCGGCCAGCACCATTTCTCCAACGCCGAGGAAAACTCCGTCCAGTTGGACGCGATGTTCATCTCGAAGAGCGGCAGCGCATTGAGCTTGGGGTCATAGAGAGTCCACTTAAGCGCGATCGGCCGGGTCTCGCGCGTGAACATCGGATTCAGCAACGGCCCGTGCGCAGTTGACTGCACATCGAGTTCCACGTCCTTGCCTCCGCGCACATGGATCACTTCGTGATCGACGGCCAGTGGGTGCCAGGAGGCATCGTTCCCTTCGTAGTTGCCCTTGCCGTCAAGCTTTTCGATGTAGAGATCCTGCACGTCGGCGTAGAGCGCGGTAAACCCCCACGCCACATGCTCGTTATGTCCCGCGATCACGAAGGGCACGCCCGGCAGCGTGACGCCGGCAGCGTGGAAGCCCGGCGCGCTCAGGTCGGCCATGTACCAGATGTTGGGTTCGGTCAACGGCAGATGCATGTCGTTCGCGAGCAGCGCCTTCCCACTTGCGGTATGGGCTCCGGAGACGACCCAGTTGTTCGAGCCTGGTGTGCAGTTGGTGCAGGCGGGCAGCTCGAGCGTGGCGCGGAGGGCGCTGAGGTCCTCGCGGGCTGGGGCGAGGCTGGCCTGGGAGCGATCATCGTCATCGTCGTCGTCGGAGTCCTTCTTCGTGGTCGGTTCGGGATGCGGCTGGCTCAGGTCCACCACAGTGCCAGTGGGCGGATGATCGCGCCACGAGCCGACGGGATAGAGATCGGCTTCGAGCTTGGGGTTGTGTAGATCGGCGGCGATGCGTTCCCGCTCCAGCTTCACGTCCCAGTGCGTGTCCAGCATCTGCACCATCATCATGCCGATGGAAAGCGAGTCGGCGCCGCTCCAGGGCTGCGGGCTGTAGTGCAGCAGGCGGAATTCGGCGGGCAGCGCATCGCGATGCTGCTCGATGAAGAGGTTGACGCCGCGCGCATATTCGTCGAGCCGCGTGCGGTCGGCCGCGGGCAGGTTGGCGTAGACGCGCTTGGCCGTGCGCCGGAATTGCAGCACGCGCTGCGCCTTGTCGTGCTTGACGAGCGAGGAGCCCAGCACTTCGGCCAACTCGCCGTTGGCATTGCGGCGGGAGGCATCCATCTGCCACAGCCGGTCCTGCGCCGTCACGTAACCCTGCGCGACGAAAAGGTCGTCCTGCGTGGCCGCCTCGATGTGGGGCACGCCGTGCGCGTCGCGGCGCACGGTCACCGGCGCTGTGAGGCCGGCCGTTTCTCCAGCATTGATGTGCAGGTCGCCGTCGAGGACCGGGAGCGCCGCCTTCTCCGCCGCGCGCAGCCACAGCACGCCGGCCGCAACAGCCACCACCGCAAGACCGAGTAGCCCGGCGAAGGACCACAGCAGAATGCGCGGCCAGCGGCGTTTGCGGCTGTGGGGAGAGTCAAGAATGCTCGCGTAAGAAGGATTCATCAAGTCGGCGTTCGGTATCGTTCTTCAACAGGATAACGCCGTCACAGCGCCGATGGGATGAATCGGCTGTCAAAGCAACGATGCGGATTCCTATTGACCGCCGGCGTCCGTCAAGGGCGTTGTAGGCGCGGATTGCGCGGCCGGCGCGGAGGCACTCGGCTTGTGCTCAGCCGGCGGCCGGTGATAGACCAGCCTTCCGGGAATGAGAAGAGCGGCGGGCAGGGAGACTGCCAGGCCAACGAACCCGCCTGCTGCGGCTCCGGCCAGGCCGTCCAGGAATCTTGGCGCCGTGCTGCCGGCCGGAGGCGGGGTGGCCGCGCCCCATATGAATCCTGCGGCGGCGAATGCGCCGATGAGGATGCGCATGTTCCTCCGCTTGTCTTCCAGGCGGACGCGCTCCACCTCGGCGCGGCTGAAGCGGTACTCCCTGCCGCTGAACATCGAGTCGCAGAAGAGATCGTTGTCGGTGGCCCCGGTAAAGCGGCAGGGCACGGAGTGCAGTCGGCCGTGCGTCACGGTGATCTCCTCGCCGTTGGCGAGGTCCTGCACCCGATTCCAGCCGGCTGCGTCGCTGGCTGGCTCGGGGTTGTCGGGCAGCTCCTGCGCCCATGTGGCAGCGGGCAACGAGGCGAGCAACAGCACAGCGCCATAGAAGCAGAATTTGTTTTTCATAGGTTGGCGATGCGGTGGATGTCCGGATCGGACTTAGGTGATGGACAGGAGTCCGACCACGACCATGATCAGCATCACAATCAGGAACACGTGGAAGAAATGCATCGCTTGTCTCCTTTCTTCTGTCGATGGAGACAATGTTAGGCGGGCGGGAAATGCTTGTTGAGGGGGTGTGGGACAGTTTCGCAGGTGTAACAACGCCGAATCTAAGCAGGAAGGCCGTCTGCCTCCCCGGCCAGCGCGGCTTCCATCTCGCGCAGATGGGCTACCGAAGCCGCGTCGAGCAGAGTGAAGCGCATGGGGAATGCGCCTGCGGGCAGCTCGAGTGCGGTGAGGGAATCGCAGACCACGCCCGCGGTTGCCTCCAGTCCCCGCTTCCAGCCCGGCCGCGCCGGATCGCGGACGAGCAGGCTCTCCGGCGCCAGGCCCGCGGCCACCAGCATGGTGCGTCCAATGCGCTGGAACTCCGACCAGCGCGAGGCAATGCCGATCAGGTCTGTCGCGTGCTCGGGCAGATAGCGCTTCAGGTAGGCCATCAACTCAGCCGATACGGGCTGCACCAGCAGTGTCGTCAACTCCGCGCTTGCCGGCAGCAGCTTGCGCACGTTGGCGGCTTTGCTGGGCAGCACCACGGGCATGGAACCGTCGAGCATGGCGGGCAGGGCGCACTCCTCCGGCAGGCAGCCGATGATGGGCAGCTTCAGCGCCTGTTGCATCTCGTGGATGACGATGCGGCAGAGCTCCGGGTCGGGCTCGATGACCAGCCAGCGCGAAGGCGGTTCAAGGGAAAGCCAGCGGCGCATGCGGCTGCGCAGCAGAGTCGCCGATGCCCCCTGCTTGCGCGCCTTGGCCACCAGTTCGCCGATCAGCCGGTCGACCACGAACTCTGCGGCGATCTGCGGCGGCAGCGGCCCCGAGGGCTGGCTGGCGCGCACATAGACGCCGCTGCCGTGGCGGAATTCCAGCCATCCCTGACGCTCCAATTCGCGATAGGCGGCGCTGGCGGTGTTGGCGTGGATGGTGAAGCGGCGCGCCAAATCCCGCGTGCTCGGCAGCCGCACACCCGGCAGCAGCTCCTTGCACAGGATGGCCAGGATCACCTGGGTGACCAACTGCTCGCGCAGGGAGACTTCTCCGGTGTGGTTCAGCCAGAGGCGCATGCGTTCAGCCAGCGGCCAGTTCGGTGACGGGAGCGTTGAGTACAACGGGCCTTCGGCGGCCGTAAATCACCACCAGCGCCACCAGCAGCAGGACGATGATGCCGATCACCAGCACACTGCCCTCCGGCCCGTCCGCGCCGCCGCTCCAGAAGGTCGAGCCGGCTGGCGTAACGGTCAGGTAATGGCCGGTGGCCACGTTGCCGCTGTCGATGGCGCCGTAAAAGTAGGTCTCAGCCCAGTCCCATCCCGCATGGCAGCCGATGGCCCACCACGCCGAGCCGGTAACGCGGAGGCTCACCACGAAGACAAAGCCGATGGCCCCGGCGGCGAAGATGCCGATCATGTTTTCCCCGCCGTTGCCCGTATGGATAAAACCGAACAGCGTGGACGTGACCCACGAAGCTTGCCAGAAGCCGGAGCTTTCCGCCTTTTTCAGGTGCAGCAACAGGCAGGGAACCAGGCCCAGCAAGGCAAGAGCGTAAACCCCCCAGATGCCGCTGCGGTGGCCGCGCCACAGCAGCTCCGCGCCCACAATGCCCAGCGCCCACCAGAAGTTGATGCCGCGCGCCAGCGTGAATTGCAGGTAGCAGCGGAAAGTGCCCTCCTCGAAGCAGCCCACCAGCAGAAAGGCGATGCCCCACAGCACGGCTTGCTTGAAGATCTGCCCGCCGGAGAGCGCGACGGGGCCGAAGTGCAGCCAGCCGCCCAGGGCCAGCGTGCCGATCAGCGCGGAAAGAGCGGCAAATCCCGCAACCAGGCCTTGAATGAAATAGCTCATCCGATGCGGCCCCATCAGATTGAAAGCCAGCAGGTTGCCGCGGCGTCGCTCGATGAGGGCCACTACGGCGGCTGCACCAATGATGCCCAGCACGATGGTCAGTTCGTTGAAGAGCGCGGCCGTGGCGGTGAACTGACGGGCCTTGGGGTCTACGAAGTGGAGGCTGACAAGGACGAAGCCCGCGGCGGCGCTGCACATGAATGTGAGAATCGCAAACAGCAGCACCGACCAGCCGGCGCGCAGTCCCTGCTTGCCCATCAGAATCCACAGCAGGATGCGCGTCTCGACGGGTTGCGGCGGGGCAGGCAGCGCGGGTTGCGGCGCCGCAGCAGTCTCCAGGGCAGTCGCGTCGGGCGGCGCTTCGGGCATTGCGGGCTCAATCTCGGGGGACTCAGGGTCGATGGGATCCATGCAGCCTCTTTCAAAAGAGTTGGGATTTCCTTTGCGCCGATTTTACAGGGGCAGGCGGAAGTACGGGAAAAACTTATGGGAGTGCCAACGGCTAAAAGGATTCAGGCCAGAGACGGGCGCCATGCCAGACTCCGAGAATCTCTACTGTCGTTTTCGAGACCCGGTAGACCACGATGTAAGGTGATCGAGGAACAACCGCCTCACGCGTTCCTTCAATGCGGCCAGTGCGGCCTGACCACGGCAACTGGCCCAACCGCCTCACTGTCTCCAGAATCTTGCGGCGGGTCGTGACGGCCCCAGCGGCACTTTCGCCCTGCAGGTATTCGACGACTTCCTTGAGATGACTCACCGAGGCGGCGGACCAATGGACTTTCATTCGGTCTTGCGTTCCCATCCATCCACCATTCGCTCCACTTCTTCGTGTGTGAAGTATCTGCCGCCGCGCATGTCTTCCAACCCCTCTTCAACCATGGCCGCGAAGCGTCGCTGCTCACTCAAGTAACTCTCCACGGCTTCATTGAGCAGATAGCTGCGATCGCGGTCCATGGCTTTTGCAATCCCATCGAGTGCAGCGACCTTTTCGGGGGCGATTCGGAAACTGATGATACGCGGGGAACTCATATTACAAGAGAATACGCTGTATTACAACGCCTGACAAGCGGAAATCAGGGCCCGCCTAACCGGTTCTCCACAACGGCCGGCGCGCGGCTTGCTCCGCGTCGCTACTCGTCGCGCAGCGCGGCCATCGGGTCGATGCGTGCGGCGCGTCGCGCCGGAAGCCAGCTGGCCATCAGAGCCACGGCGGCAACGACCGCTGTAATGGTCGAGAAGATGACCGGATCGTTGGGGCTGACCTGATAAAGCAGGTTTGCGACGCCGTGGGCCAGGGCAAAGGCCAGCACCAGGCCGGTGCAAACGCCAACGCCGGTCAGCCACGCGGCGCGGCGCAGGATCATGTGCAGTACGTCTTCGCGCTGCGCGCCCATGGCCAGGCGCACGCCTATCTCGCGGGTCCGTTCGCCCACCAGGTTGGCCATCACGCCGAAGATGCCGATGGCCGAAAGCAGCAGCGCCACCACGGCGTCGAAGCCCAGCATGGCGGCGACGTAAAACATGCCGGTCAGCTTTTCATGCATGAATTGTGCGTAGGTCTCGACCCCGTCCAGCGGCAGCGCCGGGTCCAGCGATGCCAGCGCCTTCCGCGCCGCGGGAGCCAGGGTCAGCGGATCGCCGGTCGTGACGATCGAATACGTCATATCGGGCCGGGGCAGTTGGGCCTCGTTCGTGTAGATCGCCGCCGGGCGCGACCGGTCCCACATCGAGTAACTCACCTCATCCACAACGCCGGTGATGGTAAGCCACGGGGTCTGTTCTGTTGAGTTCGCTCCCAGCCGGATGCGATGCCCCAGCGCGTCTCCGGCTGGGAAGTAACGGGCCACAAAGCTGCGGCTTACAATCGCCGCCGGTTGCGAGTGCTGGTCGTCGCTGGGTAGAAAACCTCGTCCGGAGATCGTTCCGATGCGGGTCGCGCTCAGGTATCCAGCGCTCACCGCAATCCGGAACGCGCTCTGCGAGGCGCCGGGGATCACCGGCCGATTCTCCACCTGGAAATCGTCCAGCCAGGCGTTGTCGCTCAAGGGCAGTGCCTGGGTCACCTCGGCATGTTGCACCCCGGGCAGAGCGCGCAGCCGCTCCAGGCTCTGGCTATACCATGCGGCCCGGCTCTGCGCCGTATCGTAGCGCGCCGCCGGCAGCTGCATGTCAAACGTAAGCGTGCGCTCCGGCTGGTAGGGGTCGGCCAGATGCAGCATCCCCAACATGCCCTTCGACATCAGCGCCGCGCCAACCACCAGCGCCACCGCTAGCGAAATCTGCGCCACCGCCAGAATGTTTCTCAGTCTGCGGCTGCGGCCCGAGCCCACCACCGCCCGCGAGCCCGACTTCAGCTGGTCCACCAGGTTCACCCGCAGCGCTTCCAGCGCCGGCGCAAAGCCGGAGAAAAGCCCAGCCAGCAGCGCCAGCAGCAAAGACAGCCCGAGCGCGCGGCCGTTCAGCGAAATGTTTTGCCAGCCGGCCATATAGCGGGCCACCCGCTCCGGCATCGCCACTTCGCTCAGCCGCATGTCGGCCGCGGCAAACAGAAGTCCGCCGGCTCCGCCCAGGAGCCCGAGCAGGATGTTCTCAGTGAGCAGTTGCCGCAGCAGGCGCCCACGCCCCGCGCCCAGCGCCGTGCGCATGGCGATCTCCGGCCGCCGCGCGATGCCGCGCGCAAACTGCAGGTTCGCAATATTCGCGCAAACCACCAGCAGCACAAACAGCGTCGCGCCCTGGATCAGGTTGAAGTAGAGCGGCGTGTACGCGCCGTTGAAGTCGGCCAGCAGCGGGTCAGCCTTGACCGACCAGCCCCGGTTCGTCTCGGGGTACTGCTTTTCCAGCTCGCCGGCGATCAGGCTCAACTCGGCCTGGGCCTGGCCGAGCGAAACCCCTTTGCTCAGCCGTCCGATGACCCTGAAATTGTGAGAGCCGCGGTTGGCAAGCTGTGCGGCAGTGGGAGCAAAGGGAACAAATACTTCCGCTGTCGACGGGTACTGCATCGACTTCGGCATCACGCCGATGACCGTGTAGGCGCGTTGATTCAGCTCGATCGTCCGGCCCAGCACACCGGCGTCAGCCCCGAAGTGCGTCTTCCAGAAACCATAACTGAGCACCGCCACGTTGTCGCGGCCCGGTTGCATTTCGCCTTCGTTGAACACCCGGCCCAGCAGGGCTTGAGCCCGCAGAACCTTGAAAAAGCCGGGCCCCGCAAACTCCGCCTGCACATGAACCGGATCCCCGGCGCCGGTCAGGCTCAGGTCGTCGGGGCTGTTCACGGCCAATTCTTCAAACGAGCGGCTCTGGCGCTGCCAGTCTTGAAAGTTGCCCAGGGCAACCGGCAGCGGATCGCCGTGGTTCTTCTGCTCGTAAACCACAACCACGTGGTTCAGGTCGGGAACCGCCAGCGGGCGCAGCACCACCGCGTCCATGATGCTGAACGACGCCGTGTTGACGCCGATGCCGATCGCCAGCGTGAGCACCGCGGTGATGGTGAAGCCGGGGGACTTCCACAACTGGCGAACGGCGTATTTCAGGTCCTGTGGCAGATTCCAGAACAGAGAGGTCATGTATGTCTCCCCATGACGCGCAAAGAAGACCTGCGAATCCATCCTTGATAGTGCAATTCTCGCGCCAGATTGGAGAGTCGGGCAAGTGGCTGATTTCAAGACCGGTAGCGCCGAGACGGGGGTCTGCACCCGCGCCCGGTCTGTCCACAATCGAAAAACCCCGTTCGCAAACGGACAGCCAGGCCCTCCGGAAAACCGTCCCCGCCTTGACACAAGAGGCCGAGCCCTTGATGCTTAACAGTTCCGGCTATTTCCATTTTTTGAGTACTGGAGGGGTTCAGGTTTTGCGGGTTCGCGTCTTCTATCACGACAAATGCTTCGACGGAGCCTGCTCAGCCTCCCTGTTCACGCGCTTCCACCGGGAGTGCGTCGCTCCGAGCGCCAGCTACGAGTACCACGGCCTTGTTCACCGCGCCGGCGCGTTGTTCGACGAGAACGAGTTTACCGGCGACCAGAACGCCATCGTCGATTTCAAGTACTCCTCCTCGCCCAAAATCACCTGGTGGTTCGATCACCACCTGTCGGCCTTCCTCACCCCCCAGGATCAGCAGAACTTCCAGGCCTGCAAGCAGGACCCCGAATGCGCCGGGCGCAAGTTCTTCGATCCCAACTACACTTCCTGCACCAGCTTTCTGGCCCACATCGCCTCCACAAAGTTCGGCTTCGATACCACTCCCGTTGCTGAGTTGATTCACTGGGCCGACATTGTGGACGGAGCGCAGTACGAGAGCCCCGAGTCGGCCGTCGAGATGGCCGCGCCGGCCATGAAACTGACCCTGATTATCGAGTCCACGCAGGACCCGGCGTTCATCCCGCGCCTGATCCCGCTGCTCACCGCGATGCCCCTGGCCGAGGTGATGAGCCAGCCGTTCGTGGCCGACCTGCTGCCGCCGCTGCTTGAGCGCCACAAGGAAGCCGTGGCGTTGATCCGCAGCCGCGCCGAAGAGCGCGACGGAACCATCTTCTTCGACATCACCGACCATCCCCTGGAGGGATTCAACAAGTTCATCCCCTACTATCTCTACCCCAACGCGACCTATTCGATCGGGCTGTCCAAGTCCAGCTTCCGCACCAAGGTGGCCGTGGGGTCGAATCCCTGGACCAAGGCCGACCCGGCGAAGATGGTGAACCTGGCCGCGGTCTGCGAGCGTTACGGCGGCGGCGGCCACGCCCGCGTAGGCGCCATCAGCTTTCCCCCCGACCAGGCGGATAGAGCACGCATTGCCGCGGCAGAGATTGTGGCAGAGTTACGGGCGAAGAATCCGGCACTCTGAGAACGCGACTTCCGCGGAGCCGCTGCGAAATCACATCGTCCCCTCTCGTCCGAAGTGTAGAATCTGCGCAAGATCAACCGTTTGATCATCTCGCCTTTCTATTTTGGCAGGCACGGAGTTCCGCACATCGGAAGAGCGGAAGGATTCGTTGAAGGCTTTATTCCCAGTTTCCGCGTTGATCCTGTGCCTGGCTGCCTCGCTGGCATCGGCGCAATCGGTGCCCGCTGCAACAGCAACTACGCTCGCCGCGACCTCCACCGGGACCCCCGTGACGACGGTCGTGCGGGGCACCGTGATTACGCTCACGGCGACCGTCTCGAACGCGGGCTCACCGGTCTCGCCCGGCCTGGTGAACTTCTGCGACGCAGCCGCCGCGCACTGCACGGATATCCATCTGCTGGGCACAGTGGAACTGGTCAAAGCCGGCCCGCAGGCGGGAACGGCAACATTGAACTTCGTTCCCGGCTTCGGCAGCCACAGCTACAAGGCCGTCTTTCTTGGAACCGGCGCCGACGCGGCCAGCTCTTCCGCGGTGCACTCGCTGAGCGTGACCCGGCAGGCGATTGCGAAATCGACCACGACGCTGACCGCCGGCGGCAATCCGGGAAACTACACGCTGACAGCGACCGTGCCGGACAACAACGAGATCCTGCCCACCGGCACTGTATCGTTTCAGGACACCACCAACAATAACTACGTGCTGGGGACGGCCACCTTGTCCCCAGGGCAGGCGGCCCAAACCTGGCTGAATACCCAGTCGCCCCAGACCGGGAGCTATCCGCTTGGCGTCGCCGTGGGTGACTTCAACGAGGACGGCCGGCTGGACCTGGCCACGGCCAACGATGTCAGCGATTCGCTGACCGTCCTGCTGGGCAACGGCGACGGTACGTTCAACCTGGCCTCGACCCCCACTGGCGTCTACTCCCCCTTCTCGCTGGTGGTGGGAGATTTTAACGGAGATGGCATTCCCGACGTGGCCGCGGCCGGCTTTTACAGCAGCAGGGTGACAGTTCTGCTGGGCAACGGGGACGGGACCTTCAACCAGGTCCCGGACAACTTCGATACCGACCAGGGTCCGCGTTCGATGACGGTAGCGGACTTCAACGGAGACGGCATTCTCGACCTCGCCACTTCGAATTTCGTCGGCAACACGGTGACCATTCTGTTGGGCAACGGGGACGGAACCTTTGCGGCGACCGCTCTGAACCCGCCCGCGGGCGCAGGACCCACCTCCATCGCGGCTGGCGATTTCAACGGCGACGGCATACCCGACCTGGCAGTAGCAAACGAGAACGGCAACTCAGTGTCGGTTCTGCTGGGCAACGGCGACGGAACCTTTACCGCCGCGCCCACCATCGCCGTCGGCAATTCCCCCAAATCCATCGTTGTCGCCGACTTCAATGGCGACGGCAAAGCAGACCTGGCCGTGGCCAACTTTGTCGACGACACGGTGACCATCCTGCTGGGCAACGGAAACGGAACCTTCGCGGCAACTCCCGCCACCCCAACCACGGGCGATGCTCCTTCCGCGCTCGCCGTTGGCGACTTCTTCGGAAGCGGCATTCCTGACCTGGCAGCGGCCAACTTTTATGGCGCGACGGTCACGGTCCTGCTGGGCAATGGAGACGGAACGTTTACTCCCGGTGCAAGCCCGGAGACAGGAACCGATGCGTGGTCCATCGCATCCGGAGACTTCAACGGCGACGGCCTCACCGATCTGGCCGTGGGCAACCTGGTTCGCAACGATGTAACCGTGCTGCTCGCATTGGACACCGTCCCGGCCATTGCCACTGTCACCGGCATCTCGCCGGTCGGCACCGGAATCCACTGGGTCGATGCCGTCTACTCCGGCGATACGAACTATCTCGGAAGCGTCTCACTGGCAATTCCGCTCACCGCGGAGCCTGTCACCACTACGTTGTCTCTGACCGCGGTCCCGAACACGATCACCTACGGACAGAATGTTCTGCTCACCGCGACGCTGGGCCCCACCAATCCCGCTGTCACTCAGAATCACACCGCGACCGGCAGCGTCACCTTCATGAACGGTGCAACCTCTCTCGGCACCGGAACGCTGAACGCCGGCGGCATCGCCACTTTGAACACCACTACGCTGCCGCAGGGAGTCGACAACATCACCGCCGTCTACCCTGGCGATACCAACTTTGCCCCGGCCACATCGGCTGCCGCGCCCGTGACGGTAATCGGCATTGTGACCACCACCACCCTCACCGTCTCCGCAACCAGCCTCACCGCCGGCCAGTCGCTCACACTGACGGCCACGGTTGCCGCCGCCAGCGGCGCCACCCCCACCGGAGCGGTGACCTTCTACGACGGCCTGGCCTCGCTGGGCACGGGTACGCTCAACGCTGCCGGCGTGGCCACCCTGACGCTCACCCCGGCGGCCGGGGTCTACTCCATCACCGCCAGCTACGGCGGCAATGTGGCAAACGCGTCCTCGGTCTCCTCCGCCATTGCTGTCACTGTCAGCGGCGGAACCGCGACCTCGCCCAACATCTATCTCTATGCGGGCAACGGGACCGCAGGCTACGCAGGGGACGGCGGCCCGGCGGTGGACGCCGAACTGAATCTGCCTCACGGAGTTGTTTCCGACGCTGCCGGAAATATCTACTACGCGGACGGCAACGAAAATGTTGTTCGCAAAATCGTCCGGGCAACCAACCAGATCGCAACTGTCGCCGGCACCGGCGCCGCCGGCTACAGCGGCGATGGCGGTCAGGCCACGGCCGCGGTGCTCAACAACCCCTACGACGTGGCGCTGGACGCTGCAGGGAACCTCTACATAGCCGACGCGTGGAACGCCTGCGTGCGTAAGGTGGATTTGAAGACCGGGGGCATCTCCACCTTCGCCGGCATTTGCACCCAGCTTGGCGAGTCCGGAAACAACGGCCCCGCCACCCAGGCCGAAATGATCCTGCCCCTGGGCGTGGCCGTCGATCCTTCCGGCAATGTCTTCATCACCGACGCGGGACTCAGCCTGGTTCATGAGGTGAACGCGGCCACCGGAATCATGACCATCTTCGCCGGCAAAATCGACGCGACCCAACTGGGAGACGGCGGCCCGGCCACCGAGGCTCAAATACAGTACGCAATCGGCATTGCCACCGACCCAACTGGGAACGTCTACATCGTAGACAGCAACGCCAACCGGGTCCGCAAGGTGACCGCGGCTACGGGCATCATCACCACCGTTGCCGGCACGGGAAACTTCGGTTACGGCGTGAACGGAATCCTGGCGACGGAAAGCGATCTGGCCCAGCCCAACGATGTCGCTTGCGACGCCGCCGGCAACATCTACTTTTCCGACTCATCCTCCGGCCGCGTGCGCAGGGTCGACGCGGTCACCGGCCTCATCTCAGAGTACGCGGGCGATGGAACTGCCGGCTACAGCGGCGACGGCGGGCCGGCCATCGACGCGGAGATGAATTATCCCGAGGGCCTGTGGTTCGATGCGGCCGGGAATCTGTATATCGCCGACAGCTTCAACAATCGCATCCGCGTGGTGGGCGCGCCGCCCAACGTCACGATTATCGCCACCACCACCATGCTGACGGCTTCAGCAACTTCGCTCACCCCAGGCCAGACGCTGACGCTGACGGCCACGGTGACGGCAATGAGCGGCGCCACGCCCACCGGCACGGTCACCTTCTACAACGGAATCGCTTCTCTGGGCACAGGAACCCTGAACGCCGCCGGCGTAGCCACGCTGGCGCTGACTCCGGCGGTGGGCACTTACTCCATCACCGCCAGCTACGGCGGCTCGACGACCGATGCGCCCTCCATCTCATCGCCGCCGATCCAGGTGAATGTCGCTCTGATTCCAACCACCACCACTCTCACCGCCGTCCCAAACCCTGTGCTATCCGGCCAGACGGTCACTTTCACCGCGACGGTAACGGCGGCCAATGGCGTCGTCCCCATAGGGACGGTCACCGTGACCACGAAAGGCCTGCCCACCGTTACCCAACCCCTCGTCAACGGCGTGGCAACGTTCGTGTTCACCACCGGTACGCCGGGCACCTACACTTTCACCGCCAATTATCCCGGCAGTGCAACGGACGGGCCCTCCTCCGCAACGGTGCAGGTGATCGTAACCGCTCCCTCCACCACGACCACGACCCTGATGGCTGCACCGACGGCGCTCTATGTGGGCCAGACGCTCACCCTGACCGCGGCCGTCACCGCAAGCGCTGGCGCCAAGCCCACTGGCACGGTGAACTTCTTTAACGGCGCGGCCTCGCTCGGCTCGGGAACGCTCAGCGCCGCTGGCGTCGCCACCCTCACCCTCACGCCTCCGGCGGGCGTCTACTCCATCACCGCCAGTTACGCCGGCAATGCCAACGACTTGCCATCCGCGTCATCGCCGCCCATCACCATCACCGTCTCCATCCCCGCAACTACAACCGCCCTCACGGCGTCTCCCAATCCCGCTCCGTTTGGAACCGGCGTCACCTTCACCGCAACCGTCAGCGCCGCCTTCGGAACCCCCACCGGCCCAGTCTCGTTTTACGACGGCACAACTCTACTAGGGACAGGAACCATGGCGGCGGGCGTGGCTACCTATTCCACCAGCGCCCTCGCCGTGGGTTCGCACAACATCACTGCCCAATTCGCCTCCACGGCAGCCTTCGGCGGCAGCACGTCGAATGGGGTGGTCGAGGTAATCACGCTGCCCACTTTCAGCCTCTCCGCCACGCCACCCTCGGTTACCCTCTACACCGGCGAGTCGGCAACCTATGCCGTCACCGTGACTCCGGGCACGGGCTTCAACCTTCCCGTCGTCCTCACCTGCGGCCCGTTGCCCGCCGCGACCACCTGCACCTTCTCGCCCGCCACTGTCAACGGCGGCGCCTGGACCTCCACGCTGGTTGTCCAGACCACCGCGCCCGGCCCGCCCGCAACCACCTCCAGCCTCTCGCGCGGCTCGCGCCTTACCGCCCTGGCCGGCCTGCTCCTGCTCCTCATCCCCCGCCGCTGGCGGCGTTTTCGCGGCCGCTGGCAGCTATGGATCACGATATTCGTGTCCCTCGCTGCAGCAACGGCCATCTCCGCCTGCGGCGGGCCGGTTGCGCTCTTCGGCGGCACGCCGGTGGGCCCGCAAACCATCTCCGTCAACGGGACTATCACCTACGACTCTCAAACCCTCACCAACTCAACCACTGTTACGCTGAACGTCCAGTCGCTCTTCTAGAGCAACCACCCAGCTTTCCCGAAGGACTGCCGATGCACCACTCAATTCGCCCGCCGGGTTTCAGGCTCCTCTGCTCTTTCGCGGCACTGGCGACGGTCCTGCTGGCTGTCTCGGCGCGCGGGCAGGTGATCCCCTCGGCCGCCGGACCCGGCCACTCTCTCTGGGTGGGCGCGGAGTACTCCAACGTGAACGCCAGCTTCCCCTACCAGAGCGGCCAGCGCCTGTGGGGGATCGGCTGCTTCGCCGACTACACAGTCAGAGGCCACATCGGCGTCGAAGCAGAAGCGCGCTTTCTCCGCTTCAACAGCTATTACGGGGAAACGGAAGACGACTACCTTGCCGGTCCGCGCTACATGATCAGGCCGTTTGGCAGGCTTCATCCTTACGCCAAATTCCTCGCCGGCCTGGGCAAGATCCAGTACCCGTTCCAGATCGGCAACGGAACCTACCTGGCGCTGGCGCCCGGTGCGGGCGTGGACTACCGTATCGGTCGCCGCTGGTCTCTGCGCGCGGAGTACGAGTATCAATTCTGGCCCAACTCCCCCAACATCGCCTTCGAGCCGGCCCACGAACTCACGCCCAGCGGCTTTCACGCCGGCATCGCCTTCCGCCCTTTTCGTTGATTCGCAGCGTCGCCGCCAGAGGTGGAAGGCAGCCAAGCCAATGCGAGCGGAGAGCGAGCGCCTGCCCCACCGCAGGTGGTCTGCCCCGCCGCAGGTGGCTACACCTTCACATGCATGCTGGGCCAGTCAGCCCGCCGGTGCTGCTTGAACGCCAGTACGCCTTCCTTGAAATCCTGGGTGGAGCGCTGCTGCGCGTTCACCTCGATGGCGTCTTCGATCTCCTCGTCCAGCCGCCGTTTGGCGTGCATCGAGAGCAGCCGCTTCACCGCCTGCATGGCCTGGGGGCTGTTCAGCAGCAGCGACTGGGCCAGCGCGTAGGCCGTAGCCATCAGGTCGCTATGGTCCACAATCTGGGTTACCAGGCCCAACTGCAGCGCCTCCTGCGCCCTCACGATCTTGCCCGAGAGCAGCAGCTCGCGCGTGCGCAACTCGCCCACCTGCCGGATCAAAAACGATGCCACGATGGCGGGCACATAGCCGACGCGCACCTCGGTGTAGCCGAACTTGGCCTCCGGGGCCGCGATGGTGAAGTCGGGAATGGTAGCCAGTGCCATGCCGCCCGCGATGGCCGGCCCGTTCACCGCCGCGATGATGGGTTTGGGAAAGTCGTAGAGAGTCCGCAGCACCCGCGCCATGTTCTCCGAGTCGCGGCGGTGCTCCTCGGGTGTGCTGGCGCTCAATGTCTCCAGATTCTCCATGTCCAGCCCCGAGCAGAAGGCCGGACCGGCCCCGGTCAGGATCACCACCCCGCAGTCGCAGGCCTCGGCCTCGTTCAGCGCCTCGGTCAGCTCCTCGATCAGCAGCGGGCACAGCGCATTGCGCTTGTCCGGGCGATTCATGGTGATGGTCTTTACGCCGTTTTCCGATTGGGTGAGGATGTGGTGGAAGCGGGACATGGGCATCTCCAGGCGCGGGAACTCGCGTGCAATGCGCCGCGAAAGCCTATCGTAGCGCAGTTCCTTGAACCTTTGCAGGCGATTGGGATCACATGTTGGCCGAAGGGTTGTGCCAGGTGCGGCGGCCGGCCTCAACCGGCAACGAGGTCGGCGCCGATGATTCGGGCCAGCTCCGAGGTGTCTCCGCGCATGACGGCCAGATCTCGCGCATGGTAAAGCCTCTTGCGGTCTTCCGGCGTGGACCCGGTCCGTGACCAATCCAGCCGGCGTCCTGCCGCCTGCGCCAGGTCGGAGGTAAAAGCGCGCAGAGTGCGCGAATTCCCCTCGCGAAACGGGTGGATGGCGTCGAACTCGCTGTAATAGAAGGCCAGGCGCGCGGCGAACTGGGCGGATTCCAGGCCGTGCAGATCATGTTCCAATTTGAGTTTCGTCAGGGTTTCGGCAAGCGCGGAGGGGACATTCTCGGAGGGGCCGTAGGCGACCACGAACCACGACCGGTTCTTGGTCATCATGCCGATGCCTTTGCGAAACTCGCCGGCCCAGGGATAGACGTTGCCGAAGATGCAGCGATGAGTTTCCCTGAGGCGTGCGGCATCGAAGGGGCCTTTGATTGGATTGACTGCGAGGTTGGCTATGCAGACAGAAGCGGTTTGAACCTCAAATTGGTTCAGGACCTTTTGGTCGCGAATGTTCTCCAGGTTGATGAGAACGTTTGTGCCGGGATAGCAATACGGATCGTTCGGGAACGGGCTCACGCGACGGCGGAAGCTCTTGGCCGATGGTGGGCGGCGATTTCTGCAAGTCCCTGCTCGAAGGTGATCTCTCCGGCGAGGATGCGGGCCTTGACCGTCCAGTACGGTTCGCCCGGCTCGATTCCTTCCAGCCGCTGGCTGGCTTCGCCCTCGGCGAAGCCGCGTTCGAGCCTTTCCTTTTCGTCCGCAGAAAGCATGGGAAACCTCCGCGCCGGGCCTGTTGCAACCGCTACGCCTGCTCTGATTTTATCACCAATGCTTTTCGCAATCCTGCGCTCGTGTGGCACACTTAATGCCATCATGCTGATCGATGTCTGGGAGCGACTGCACGGCTACGATAAGTGGTTTCAGACGGAGGCGACGATCCAGTCCTCGGAGCTTGCAGAGATTGAAATAGCAGGTCTGGCTTCCACCCGCACTGCTCAGGTCAGGCCAACCAATCCGTCAGCCGTCGAGTGGCGATCCACATGTGCACTTGCGTGGAATGACGCGGCGGGCCATCGGCAAACTTCAGCATTCGAGGTGAGTGACAATTCACCTCTCTTCCAGTTGTACGAGGGACAGAGGATAGCCATCCGCTACAACCCCACCAATCCGGGCGAATTCTATTTGCCTGGAGTGCTGAAGTCACGGGTGATGTCCGGCATCAAATGGACCGTGGTCACTGTCCTCACGTTTGCGGTGATCCTCTTCATCTTTCTTCTCCATTGATTGACCAGGCTGCCAGCTGGGCACTGCCTAAAGCCCCAGCTCCCCCGCCCTTTTCCGCATCGCCTCAATGCAAAATCCGATGTGCGCGTCCAGCTCCACTCCCAGCTCCGCCGCGCCCTGGATTACGTCGGCGCGGTTGACGCCGCGGGCAAAGGCCTTGTCCTTCATCTTCTTGCGCACCCCGGCCACCTCCACGTCGGCAATCGACTTCGACGGCTTCACCAGCGCGCAGGCGGTCAGAAAGCCGGCCAGCTCGTCGCAGGCAAACAGGCACTTATCCAAATGCGTCGTCCGCGGCACGCCGGAGTATTGCGCGTGGCCCAGAATGGCGGTGCGCAGTTCCACCGGCCAGCCCTGCCGTTCCAGTTCGCGCACGCCCACAAAAGGATGCTCTTCGAGCGAGGGATGCCGCTCGTAGTCGAAGTCATGCAGCAGGGCAGTAGTCGAGTAGAGCTCCAGCAGCGCCGCGCGCGCCTCGCCGGTCAGACCCAGCCGGCTGGCTTCCGCCTCGCCGCAGGCCGCCACGCAGGCCTCCACGGCCAGTGCATGCTTGCGCAGGCTCTCGCTCTGGGTCCATTCGGTCAGCAGTTGCCAGGCTCGGGCGCGGGTGTAGTTCTCGGATTCAGTAGCAATCGGTTCGCCGTTGGGCATAAGAGAAATATTTCTCCTTGTTGCTTCATTTGGTTCGTGCTTCTTCGGGTTTTTCCGAGTATGATGAGGAAATCTTAGGCGTGAACCGGTTTTGAGCCTAAGTTTCCACTTGACAATTATGGTTCGCATCCTCGAAAGTAGCAAACATCGCGGTGTGGAAGCACACCCCGGAGATCCAGCTCTGGCGCTCCGCACACGACCGATGGCAACCACCCTAGTGAGCGTGGAAACACGTGAGGTTGTGCGCTGCGACTTTTGCAGCCTCGTTCAATATAGAACCGCCAACTCCCTTTGCAGAAAATGCCACAGGCCCCTCGACATGGAGGAGCCGCCACATCCTGTTCTGCAACTGGTGCCCCACCCCTCGGCGCCGCCTTCGGCGGAGGCCGGGCTGCAGGTGGCCGGCCAGGTGCGCGATATCCGCAAGGCGCGCCATCTGAGCCAGCGGCAGTTGGCCGGGCGCATGCAGGTGCCCCGCACCTACATCTCCAAGATCGAAAACGGAAAGGCGATTCCGACTCTCGGTTCGCTGGAGCGGCTGGCCGCGGCTCTCGATGTTGACATCAGCCAGCTGGTCCGCGACTCGCGCAGCGTCCGCGACGAAGAAGTCGCCGCCATCTTCGCCGATCCGTTTCTGGCCGAGATTGCTGCCCTGCTGCCGCACCTGGAGCCGATGCACCGTACGCTGTTCGCCGGTGCGGTGCGCGACGCCGCGCTGGGCCGCCGCCGCTCCGCCTAGAGTTCGTGGCCGGAAGCGCAAAGCTTCCGGCTTCGGCGCCTGCCCGGCTCGCGTGCCCCGCTTCGGCGGCCTCGTCCACGCGCTCTCACCGGCTGGTGTGCCGCGTGCGATTGCAGCGCATGGGCGCTTGTGCTAGGGTCGATGGTGCTGCACCCCGCTCAACGGCAGGAGCCATGGCCGCCGGGCGTGGCGCCGGCGAGAGGGTTCCATGGCCTGCCCATACCGGGCGGCAGGGCGGGTTCCGGTATGCCCCCTGCGGCGTCAGCGTTGGGATGGCTTCAGGGGCCGATCTCAAAATGCCGCGAAAGCAACATCGAGGCGAGTTCTTTGTATTCTTCTGCCACGCTGCGCATCCATGAGCTGACCGCGGAGGAGCGCGCCGTCTACGCGACGCTCAAGCCGGAGCGCCTGCCCGAGCATGTGGCCATCATCATGGACGGCAACGGCCGCTGGGCCGGCCACCGCTCGCTGAAACGCTTTCTGGGCCACCAGCAGGGCGCCAAGAGTGTGCAGCTCGTCACCGAAACAGCCTCCCGCATCGGCCTGCCCTGGCTCACGCTTTACGCCTTTTCCCTCGAAAACAATCTGCGCCGTCCTCGCGCCGAGGTGAACTTCCTCATGCGCCTCCTGCGCAGTTACCTCGAGAGCAACCTGCAGCGCATGATGGACAACAACGTCCGCATGCGCTACATCGGCCGCACCCACGAGCTGCCCCCCGAGGTGCAGGACAAGATGGCCTGGGCCGCCGAAGCCACCGCGCGCAATACCGGAACCACCCTGACTCTGGCGCTCAACTACGGCGGACGCTCAGAGCTGGTAGACGCTTTTCGCGGCCTGGCGGCAGAGATGAAGCACACCCACCTCAGCCCCGACCGCATTACCGAAGAAGACATTCACCGCCATCTTTATACGGCGCACATGCCCGACCCCGACCTGCTCATCCGCACCTCCGGCGAGATGCGCCTTTCCAACTACCTGCTGTGGCAGATCGCCTACACCGAGATCTTCGTCACCGAGCGGCTCTGGCCGGACTTTCGCGGCATCCACCTGCTTGAAGCGATTGCCGACTTCCAGCGCCGCGAGCGACGCTACGGCGGCCTTGGCGAGGGATCGGCGGACGGCTCGGGCGAAGTGGACGAAGAAGCCGAGCGGCTCAAGATCGCGGCCGGCTAAACCAGCTTCCCAGCTTCGTTGGCCCTGTCGCAAACGTTCCCATCCAAAAGCAACTCTGTCTTCCTGACCGGCCGTGGCGAGTCGGAATCTTCCCCTGAGCGCGGGTGAAAAAGGGCCCCCTTTTCGGGAGCTCAAGACACGGCTACGCAACGAAATTCTCAGACACGATCCTCGAAACAAAACCACCGCGTCCGTGTAACCCGTTTCCCCAGAAAGAATGGCGCTTCGTTCAAAACCGGGTATCCCCCCGGCAGTTCCGCGCTGACCCCTTCGGGTGATTCCCTAAATTCATTGCAATTGGTTACTTTCGATGTTCGAGGATGGTTTTTCCCGTATACAACCATTGGTATGCGGGCCCATCCTGTCCATCGGTGCCTGGAGGCAAGATGTCCCTGTTGAAAGTGAAACCCGCGGAAAAGGAAGACAATTCCGCCGCAAAACTGCAAAAACTGGCCGAGGAGAAGCGCTTCCGGCAAAAGGAAGCCATGGCCCAGAGTGGCGGCTCCGAAGCATTCCTGCGTTGGCTGCAAACTGATGGCGGCAGGAAGGCCTGAAGCAAGCCGGATTCCGCCGCGCTTCTTTTGCGCGGCGCCTGCAACCAATCCGGTCCTGAACGCACTGCAAGAGGCCAGTGAACTCCCGGATTAGGTGGGCGTCGAAGTCCCAGCCCCGCGACTTTCTGCGGGTTTCCGTTCCTCAGCGCAGAATTCCCGCCCTTGGCCAGGACCTCCGCACCCCAGCGAATGCTCTCGATCCTCCTCAGCGATGTGCATGCGGACCATGGCCGGCCCTGGGGGACGGTTTTAGAACTTTTCTGCTCAATCCCGCCGCCCGAGCTACCGGCCCGTGCCGTGAATAGGTATCATGTCCCCCAATTACCGAGAAAAATACATTTTTCTCATCGCTGCAAAACAGCCGCAGCGAGGACGGCGGTCAAGGGCGCGCGTTCTTTGCGCGTCGCGCAGCGAGCGAAGCCCCTTGACGGCCACCGCAGCGGAGGCTACTCGCGCGTAAGCGCGTCGGGACGCCCGTTCCCGCCTCGACCCTTTGCTTTCAACACGTTCACGCCGCAGCAACCTTGCGTTACCGCGCGGTAACCGCGCACAGGCCGTTTTTCTTTTAGCTGTCTGATTCCACTCGCGTTGACCCACGTAAACACGTAAACCCCAGTGTTTATGCGGTCGCGCGCTGCATGGCGCTGATTCCGCAAGCGTTCCCGCAGAGTTACCGCACGGTAACTCTGCAGCTCCCTTTTGGGGGTGACGTGTCATCCTTCAGCCGACGCCGTAGGCGGCGTGAACTTAGGGATGCTGGCCATGACCGACGGAACCCTCGTTACGTTGCCGTGTGAATTGTGGGCCTCGCACGCAGGAGCCACAGAGAGGCGATTGTAGGCACGATAATTCCTGCGAGGAGACCATCGACCGAAAAAAGATCTCGAAATACTAGAGAAAATGGCGCGAGGCTTCGATGAGCGGCTACGAAACTGTTAGCTCCAACAAGAAAGACCATTGCGACGCCCAACGCAAGTTTTGCTTTCCCTGGCGGCTGCGAAAATCCTTTAAACGATGCTGATATCGACAGGCCGAGGAATAAACATCCAATGAAGTCATATGTATTCACGGCAAGCACCGAGTGGAATATTGCAAATATTCGAATGACTCCCATCCCTACGTATACCAAACCAAGTAGTGCAGCTAGAATATGCGCCGGAATGCTCCAGATTCGATAGCTGAAGCTCGGCAGTTTAGCGTCCTTTAGCACCCAACCGTATCCCAAAAGCATTGCAATCGCGATCAGACTCCAGGCGCTACTGAAGCGCCCTTTGAAACCGAGGGCACATTCAGCAGATTCATAACCTTGATCAGCGGCTTTCCGGTACCAGTAGTAAGCTTGCGTTGGATCCCTTTCAACTCCGCGACCATGGTCGTAAACGAATCCGAGATCGTACTCCGCCCGCGCCAAGCCTTGATCAGCGGCACGATGGTACCAACTGTAGGCTTGCGCCTGATCCTGCTGCACGCCACGGCCATAGTAGTACATTGAGCCTATGCTGCTTTGTGCATCTGCTTCGCCGTGATCGGCTGCTTCCCGATACCAGTGAAGAGCTTCGGCATAGTCCTGCTGTACCCCATGTCCAAGTTCATACATCGCACCGATGGCGTATTGGGCTCGCGTGTTTCCTTGTTCTGCCGATTCGCGGTACAGGCGAAGAGCCTCGCTGTAATCCTGTGGCACGCCGAGTCCGTGGTCATATAAGCTTCCCAATTCTTCTTTAGCAATCGGGTCGCCATTTTGAGCCTTGAGTTTATATGTTTCCACGTCCTTAGTCAGCGATCTGGACGCCCTCACTTTGTTTGTCTGCCAAACGATCGCGCCCACACAAATCGCGATAATGACGATGCCAGACGCCGCATATTTCCACGATAACTTCATCTCTGGTCAGTGCTAAGTTCTCTCTGTCTCATGCGGCGATCTCCGCGCCGCAATTGTTGGATTGCGAGGCGTTGTTGGCCTCCTTGTAGCGGCGGAGAATAATTCT
>Ga0302320_10000960_pt1 | contig 69215 bp, 44 predicted proteins | sample Bog_T0_3_FD_202130 | JGI IMG/M metagenome (GOLD analysis project Ga0302320, IMG submission 202130) | Peat permafrost microbial communities from Stordalen Mire near Abisko, Sweden - Bog_T0_3 | ecosystem: Environmental > Terrestrial > Soil > Wetlands > Peat | place: Sweden: Abisko, Stordalen Mire...
ACAAAAATCCAAAGCCATTCGTCTGGCACAAAACTGCAGACCAGATCCTCGATTCCGTCGCCCGATTTTGTACGCGAACTTTAGACTCAGGAGACTAGATTAAGTTTGTAGAAGATCCTGAATCACAGGCAAACCGGAAACTACTGATTTAACCCTGTGGATTCAGGCTGACCCCCTACGCCGCGCCGAGCAGATATTCATCGAGCAGTGATGAATCAATGAGCGGAGGAACGGGAGAGCTTCAATCTGCCGAAGAGAGGGAGGATGCGGCGGGTTCGGATTTCTCGGCCGGTTCGACGCGGATTTTGGCGATGCGGCGGGCTTCCATTTCGACGACGGTGAGGCGGCGGGATTCGTAGACAATACTTTCGCCTTCTTTGGGGATGTGGCCGAGGCGCATGAGCAGGAAGCCGGCGAGAGTTTCCACGCCGCCTTCGCGGGGCAGGCTCCATTGCATCTGGGTTTCCAGGTCGCGGAGGTTGACGCCGCCGTCCATGAGGAAAGCGCCCGAGGCCGTAGTGAGGATGGGAAGGGTTGGGTCGTCGAACTCGTCGTCCAGTTCGCCGGTGAGCTGCTCGATGGCGTCCTCGGCGGTGACCAAGCCGACGGTGGAACCGTACTCGTCCACCACGATGGCCATGTGGCGGCGGCGCTGCTGGAAGTCGCGGATGAGATCGAGAACGGATTTGGTCTCAGGGACGACGAGGACTTCACGCATGACCTGGACGAGCTTGAGCTCGACGAATGTTTTAGCGGCGGAGCGGAAGTACATGAGGCGGGCCAGGTCCTTGGAGTAGACCACGCCGACGATGTGCTCGGGGCCGCGGGTTTCGTCGTAGACGGGGACGCGGGAGTGTTTGTGGTCAATGACCTTGGCGCTGGCTTCCTCAACGAGCAGGTTGGAGGGCAGGGAGAAGATTTTCTGGCGGGGCGTCATGATCTCGCGGATGGAAACATCGTCGAGCTCGAGCGTGCGATGGATGAGGGTTTCCTGGAATTTGGGCAGGACGCCCATGCGGCGGGCGGCAGTGGCGATGAGCTTCAACTCCTCAGGCGAGTGGACGGCAGCGCGGTCGGTCATGGGGATATCGAAGCCGCGGAGAACGGCGGCGGCCGAACCGCTGAGCAGGCGCACGGCAGGGCGGGCCAAGGACATGAAAAGGAGCATGGGCGGCGCGACGGCTACAGCCAGGGCTTCGGCGCGGCGCAGGGCCAGGGCCTTGGGAACCAGCTCGCCCACGACTACATGGAAGTACGTGATGAAAGCGAAGCCGAGCGTGACGGCGACGAGGTTGGCGTAGATCTGGGCGTGGGGCAGGTGGATGGGAAGCGCGTTGAACCAGCCGAGAAGGATGCCGGCGGCCAGGGGTTCGCCGAGCCAGCCGAGGGCCAGCGAGCAGAGGGTTACGCCAAGCTGGACGGCGGGGAGAAAGTCGTCGAGGTCCTGCTGCAGGCGGCGGACAGCGCGGGCGCCGGGAACGCGGGCGGCGAGCATCTGCTCTATGCGGGTTTCGCGGATGGAGACCAGGGCAAACTCGGCGGCCACAAAAAAGGCGTTGGCCAGGATGAGCAGGGCCACGGCGACAAATTTGAGCAGGGAGAGACCATGCATCTTGCTCTGGAGAATAGCATTTGTCAGTTGTCAGTTGTCAGTTGTCAGTTGTCAGTTGTCAGTGGTAAGGGAACACGGAGGGGCTGGGCTGCGTATACGTGTTTGGTTTCTGTTTTTTGGGTTGTAGCGTTGGCTGCGTTCTGGCGCGCCGGCGTGTCCGGGTGCGCACAGGGGTGTTCGGAAGCGGACACGGAGTTGGCACGACGGCGGCTGAGCGTGCGGGCTGATGGTTGATTCCATTTGGGTTGGCACTGGGGCTGGTTTGGCCGGCGAGGTGCAAGTAGTTATACGAATGGCTTGATCTCTAGTTGGCTTGATCTCTAGTTTTTGATCTTTGATCTCTGAATTATCAGGAAATGAGGAGCACGATGAAGCATCTTCTTGCAGCAACAGCGGTTCTGGTGTTGGCGGCAATTCCGGCGCTGGCTATGACAGAGGCTACGTTCGAGCGCACCCTGGCGGTGAACGGGCACGTGGAACTGACCGTGGCGACAGGCTCGGGGTCCATTCACCTGACGCGCGGAACGGACAACCAGGTGCACGTCTACGGGCGGGTGAAGTCGAACTGGGGCGGGAGCGATGAGCAGGTGCGGGAGATCGCGGCCCATCCGCCGATTGAGCAGACGGGCAACATTGTACGCATCGGGGAGCGGCACCAGAACCTGCGCAACATCAGCATCGAGTACGACGTGACGGCGCCGGCGAATGCCTATCTTGAAGCCAACACCGGCTCGGGCAGCGTGAGCGATGACGGCGTGGGCCAGAACGCGAAGCTCTCAACCGGCTCGGGCAGCATTCATGCCACCGGGCTGCAGGGCGGGTTCTCGGCAGACACCGGTTCGGGCAGCATCTATGCCGATCAGACCGGCGAAGGCGACGTGAAGGCGGAGACCGGCTCGGGGAGCATTGAACTGCGCAACCTGCACGGCGGCCTGCGCGCCCATACCGGCTCGGGCGGCATCAAGGTGGGCGGAACTCCGACAGCGCCCTGGCGCGTGGAAACGGGCTCGGGAAGCGTGGAGTTCTGGTCTGGCGGGGCGGCGTTTACGCTGGACGCTTCAAGCGGCTCGGGGGGCATTCACAGCGACCGCGAGATGCTGACGCAGGGCACTTCCGATCGCCACCATGTGACCGGAAAAGTGGGCGGCGGCGGCCCGACGGTACGGATTGAGACGGGGTCGGGATCGATTCGGGTGCATTGAGAGAACAGTGGTCAGATTTCAGTTGTCAGTTATCAGTTGTCAGTTCCGGCGCGTTAAGCGGTAAGCACTGGTTGCTCCTCAAATTTGTTACGTAGAGTTTATTTCGCAGGCGAGGCTCGTTGCTCCATGGGAGGCCTCGCCTGATTTTTATTCAGAGTTCAGTTCCCTTCTCTACCGTATGAAATTCCCTTCTCTACCGTATGAAGTAATAGGGGTCGGGATATTTCACGGAAAATTCCGCCTTGGGGGTTCCCTTGAGGTCGCTCCACTGGTCGCCTACGTTGAGGACCAGGGTGTATCCCTGTGCGGCGATGCCGGCGCGGGCGGCGGACTTGTATGCCAGCGCGGTGGCCGATGCCTGTGCAGGAGGGCGAAGGATCAACTGCTGCCAGTTCTGAAAGCCCTGGGCGCGCAGATTGCGCTCCGTGACGTCCCGCTGAGCCTCCGGCCTGCCGGTAAGGAAGAAGACGCTGACGCCGAGCCGCTGTGCTTCCCCGGTAAGCCGCAGAGTGCCGGCAATGGCGGGCGCCTGTGCAGTTTCGACCCAGGCATTGAAGTTCTTGCTGTCGTAGGTGAAGTCGGCCTTGGTCATCTCCTGGTAGTTGGACAACGTGGTCTCGTCGATGTCGAGAACCATGGCCAGCTTTTCCTGGGGGCGGCGATGGGCGGCGCGCTGGCGCAGGAAAGCGATGGCCCGGTCCGCCTGCAGGTCAAGATCCCTGGTGTAACAACCGCAGGTGCAGGTGCACTCGTGGTACTGGCGGAGCTGGGCTTTGAAGGTGTCGAGGTTGACGATGCGCTCGCCGGGTGCAAGCGCGCCGACCTTTGCGGACGGGTGCGCGGCGGTCTGTTGCGCAAGCAGGAGTGCGGGGGCAAAAGCGAAGGCAAGGATTGCCGCAAGGAATGGAGAATTCTTCTTCACTGGAGAAAAGTTCCTTTCAAACGGGGCGCAGTGCAGCTCAGCGCAGTTCACCCTTGGCGTCCATCATCGCACCAGCCCCGTGGGTTGATGAAGCGTGGGTTCCGCGCACGTTAAACTGGAAACATGGTTCGCGTCCTTCACCCGATTCCTGTCGACAAATTGAAGCTGCTGGTTTTCGATCTGGATGGCACCCTGATCGACTCCGCACAGGACCTTTGCAACAGCGTGAACGCCACGCTGGGCCACTTTGCGCTGGGGCCGCTGCCGGACCCGGCGATTGCCGGCTTTGTGGGCAACGGGGTGCCGATGCTAGTGCGCCGCTCACTGGCGCTGGCCGGCGGCATGGCTCCCGAGCAGGTGGACGAGGAGATCCTGGCGCAGGCGATCGCATTCTTCCTGGGCTACTATCGCGAACACAAGCTGGACTTTACCTACGCCTACGCCGGAGTTCTGGAGGCGCTGAAGGTGCTGGGCGAGTTGCACGACGCGCAGGGCGGAGTTCCGCGCACGATGGCGGTGCTGACCAACAAGCCGGTGCGGCCGGCGCGCGGCATCTGCGAAGGGCTGGGCCTTGCTGATTACTTTCTGCACATTTACGGTGGCGACAGCTTTGCCATGAAGAAGCCCGATCCTCTGGGGCTGCGCACGCTGATGGAAGAGGCCGGCGCGAGTCCGGAAGAGACGGTGATGATCGGCGACAGCCAGGTAGACGTGCAGACGGCGCGCAATGCCGGAGCGTGGTCGATCGGCTGCGATTTCGGGTTCGGACAGCGGACCCTGATGAAGACCCCGCCGGACATCCTGGTAGACACCGCGGCTGACTGGACGGCGGCGCTCAGTCCTGCGAAAATCGATTTACCCAAATAACCGGCACGCGCAGTTCCGGCAACCTGTAAGTACAAGTGACCCGCTGCGCGTTTTGATTTGGGGTTGCGTCCTTATCTTGTACGGAGCCTGCGCGGAAGGCAGTTTGTCCTTTTCGGCGGGCAGCGGCCTTGCCTGGCATACACGATCGATTGATGCACGGGCACTGCCGTAGAACAGCCTTTGTTGTTTTTGTTTCATCTTGTGTTTTGCCTTGGAGATTTACGTCATGCGCTCTCTTCCTGTCTTTGTGCTGCTCCTTTCCGGAGCGGCCGTAATGCCGTGCCATGCAACTTCTGCCCCGCCACCCGCCGCACCCATCGCCGCGCCTTCCGCAGCGCCGCCTGCGGCGCCGCGTGCAACTCCAAGCCTGCAAGGTGTGGTTTCCGATCCGACCGGCGCGATCATTCCCGGCGCAGAGATCGACGTAATGAATGGCAGCGGAATTGTTATCGGCAAGTTTCAATCAGGCGCAGACGGCAACTTTCAAATCAAGGTTGCGCACAGCGGCCGCTATACTCTGCTGGTCTCAGAGGCTGGATTCGGGACGGTGCAGCAGGCGGTTACAATCGGCGTTCCGGGCGGTTCCGCGGCGAAGACTCCGGCGGCGGCAGCACAGAGCGCGCCGGTGCATATTGTTCTGAACATTGCCGCGGTAGCGACCAACGTGCAGGTCAACGCGGATACCGCCTCGGATTTGACGTCGACGGACAACAACCACGATACGTCCGTGCTGAGCGCGAACGACCTGAAGACCTTGCCCATCTTTGACAACGGCTACGTGGGCGCGATGAGCGCGTTTCTGGACAGCGGCGTGTCGGCAACCGGAGGCAGCGGGCTGATGGTGGACGGCGTGGAGGCCAACCGGGCTACGGTCTCGTCCTCGGCGGTGCAGGAGGTTAGGGTCAACGAAGATCCCTACTCGGCGCGGTACTACTATCCCGGGCGCGGGCAGATGGAAATCATCACCAAGCAGGCGGCTGAACATTACCATGGCGAGTTCAATTTTCATTTTCGCGATTCGGCACTGAACGCGCAGAACGCGCTGGCACCGAGCAAGCCATTCGAGCAGCGGCGGATCTACGAAGGGCATGTGACCGGGCCGATTCCTCATGCGAAGAAGAGCAACTTCCTGGCCAGCTTCAACCGGGCTGAAGAGGACCTGGACCAGGTGGTGAACGCAACCATTGCGCCCACAATTGCAAATCCTACGGGCGCATTCGAGGCCAACGTGCCGGCGCCGACGCGCGACACGGAGTTCAGCCTGCGGGCCGGGCACCAGTTTGGCGACAAACACCAAGCGTACGCGGAGTACAGCTACCAGGACTGGACGGGCAGGAACCAGGGCGTTGGCGGACAGGCGCTGGCGGCCGCGGGCTATAACGACGAGTACCGCGAGGACGATACGACGGTACACGTGAATTCGACCTTGTCGCCGGAGCTGCTGAATCAGCTTTCGCTTTCGGCCGAGCACTGGTCCAACCGCAACAGCAATTCCGTGGACGGTCCGCGGGTGAACGTATCGGGGAATTTTACCGGCGGCTCAGCGCAGGCCGCCTCGTTTGGTTCGGAATACAACGGGCGCATCTCCGACATCGTGATCTATACGCGTGGAAATCACCTGGTCACGTATGGCATGGGGATTCCCCACATGAGCCGGCGAGCCTTTGACGACCACACCAACGAGTTGGGGACCTATACGTTCGGGCCCACTCTGGCTGCCGACGGCGTAACCGTGCTTGAGACGGCGCTCCAGAACTACACGGCCCACCTGCCCTCGGGATTCACTGAAAATACCGGCGACATCCACTTTATCTATCACCTGCAGGAGATGGGAGCGTTCGTTCAGGACCACTACAAGGTGAATAACCGGTTCGCGATTACTCCCGGAATCCGTTACGACTGGCAGAATTTTCTGGCGACGCGGCGGTTGGGCTTTTCTCCGCGCCTCTCTTTTGCCTGGGTGCTGGACCAGCACTCGAAGACGATTTTGCGGGGCGGCGGCGGCATCTACTACGACCGCTTTGGAGGCGGGCCGCTGCTGGACCTGGAGCGGTATGGAAATGCGCGACGCCGGTCGGTGATTCTGTCTCTGGACCCGGCAACGCTGCCTAGCGGTGGCTGCGTGCCGATTACCGCTTGCGTGACGCTGGCAGCGCAGCCGCCATCGCTGGCCGAGGTCGAGCCCAACGCCAGGATTCCGTACCAGATGCATTACGGCATCTCAATCGAGCGGCAACTGGGCGAGAAGGCCACGGGCACGGTGAGCGTCTACTCAGTGCGCGGCATTCATATGTTCCGCTCCGTGGACATCAATGCGCCCACCGAGGCGTCGAGCTATACGCTGCGACCGAATACGGCCTATGGACGCATACGCCAGATGCAGTCGGAGGGATTTTTTGAAGTCTACGCGATGGACATCTCCTACCGCGGACGGTGGAACAAGTACTTCACCGGATTCGGGCGCTATTCGTGGTCGCGCGACCAGTCCGACACCGGGGGAATCGGCTGGTATCCGCAAAACCAGCTCGCGCCCAACGAGTGGGCCAACTCCAGCTACGACCAGCGGCAGCGGATGAGCATGTACGCCATGTTCCATCCGGAGAGCGTGCTGAACCTGGCGGCGGGCATCTTTGCCAACAGCGGCGGGCCGTGGACCGAGGTGACCGGCGCCGACGCTTACGGCGACGACCTGTTCAACACCCGCCCCGAAGGCGTGGGACGCAACTCCATGACCTACCCGCCGTATGTGGACATGGACGTGCGCTGGGGCCACGACTTTGCGATTACTCCGAACAAAGAGGACGACGCGCCGAAACTGGGCTTTTCTGCCGGCGCCTTCAACGTGCTGAACCACGAGAACGCGGCAGGCATTAACCCGGTGGTGAACTCCGCGTCGTTTGCCCAGATCACCGCGGCAGGGCCGCCGCGGCGCATTCAACTGGCCATGCGGTTCCAGTTCTAAGGCCGGGCCGAGAGCCGATTCCCAAGTGAACTTTTTTGTGATTTGCGCGTATCGTTAAGTAGACGCCATGAAGATACCGCGCATGCTTACGCTTTCCCTGCTGGCAGCCGTGTTTGCGGCTGCCGCTCCCTTTGCCCACGCCGACGGCGATGTGGTCCGGATCGGCGGCAACATCCACGTTGCCCAGGACTCCGAAGCGAACGACGTGGTGTGCGTTTTTTGCGACGTGACCGTCGAAGGCAAAGTGACCGGGGACGTGGTGGTTCTGTTCGGCGACATTCACCTGGCGGGCGACGCGCAGCACGACGTGGTTTCTATCTTCGGCAATGTGGTGGCAACGCACAACGCATCAATCGAGCAGGACCTGGTGAGCGTGTTTGGCGCGGTCCGGCTGGGCGAGAACGTGACCGTGGGCCAGGATCTGGTGGCGCTGTTTGGAACGCTGGACGAGGCCTCGACGGTCACGGTGGGCAACGACACGGTGGTGAAGCCGGGATGGATTATCTGGGGCCCTCTGCTGGTTGTGATCCTGGTGATTTTTGTCCTGGTGCGCGAATACCGGGCCTATCGCCGCCGCCTGGTGCTGCGGGGCTACAACTTTTCTCCGAAAACATAAAGAGGCCACACGGACGCCGCCGCAACGCTGTAGGCTGTTGGCATGGACGATAATGCGGCACTGGGCCAACGCGCACTGCGTATTGTGATCCCCGGCGGCAGCGGACAAGTGGGCCGGATGCTAGCTGGCTATTTTCAGCAGCGCGGCCACCACGTGACGGTGCTGACGCGCGGCCCGTACTCTGCGCCCTGGCAGACGATTCACTGGGACGCCGAGCATGAAGGGCCGTGGACCGAGGCGCTGGAAGGCGCCGACGCGTGCATCAACCTGGCCGGCCGCAGCGTGAACTGCCGTTACACGGGAACGAACCGGGAGGCGATTTACGATTCGCGCATCCGTTCGACTCGATTGCTGAATCATGTAATTGGCCGGCTCGCGAATCCGCCGCGGGTGTGGCTGAACGCGTCGGCGGCGACGATTTACAAGCGCGCCGTGAACGCCGATGGAGTGGATTTTGCGCAGGATGAAGCGACGGGCGTGGTGAGCAGCCATGCGCCTGCTGCCAAAGCGGAGCCGCTGGTCAAGCGCTGGCTCAGGCGGCAGGATTTTATAAGCCGCGTGGCGAAAGACTGGGAAGCCGCATTTTTTACGGGCGAAACGCCGCGCACGCGCAAGGCGGCGCTGCGCAGCGGCATTGTTCTGAGCCCTGAGTCCGGCGGCGTGTTTGCCGTGCTGTCGAACCTGGTGCGAGCCGGACTGGGCGGCACGCAGGGCAACGGGCGGCAGTTTGTCAGTTGGATTCACGAGGCCGATTATGCGCGCGCCGTGGAGTTTCTGATTGCGCATGAGGACCTGGACGGGCCATTCAACATGACCGCGCCCAACCCGCTGCCCAATCGCGCGTTCATGGCGGCGCTGCGAGAGGCGTGGGATGTGCCGAACGGCCTGCCCGCGCCTTCCCTGTTCATCAAGCTGGGCGCGTTTTTTCTGCGCACTGAACCCGAATTGGTGCTGCAGAGCTGCTGCACCATCCCCGGACGGCTGCTGGATGCAGGATTTGAGTTTGAGTATTCCGAATGGCCCGAGGCCGCCCAAGACCTGGTACGGCAATGGCGGCAGAGGCACGGCTGAATACCGTGCCTCCGGCTGCTGCGGGATTTGCGCTGGGAGCTAGTTTTCTGTCTCTAAAGTTCTTTGAAAATGCGCGAAAAAGCAAAAGCAGATTCTTCGCTCACCACCCCCGAACTGAAAAGCGTTCGGGGCCCCGTTCACTCAGAATGACAGTCTCTGTTTTTTACGTGAATTTCAGAGACAGGACACTAGAACGGAGCCGGTACTTGCCCCCACGCTTTGTTGGGCGCCGATCCTACGGTGATATGCAGGGTACCGCCGGAGCGAATCTCCGCATCGCGCAGCCAGTCTCTGGAGAGCGGCTTGCCATTCAAGGTGGCGGATTGGATGTACGCGTTGTGGGCCGGGTCGCCGGTTACGTCAATCGTGAAACGCTTGCCAGCGCTGAGATGAAGCACGGCGTGCTGAAAGATGGGCGTTGAGAGAAAGTAGTACGGCTCGCCGATGGTGACCGGATAGATTCCCAGAGAACTGAGGACATACCACGCGCTCATGGTCCCGCCATCGTCGTCCATCTCCGGCAGCAGGGCGTCCGGCTTTGCGGTAAATGCCGGCTGGATGACCGGCACCGGATAAAAAGTATGAGAAGCGTAGATATTCCTCATCGGCTCGAGCAGAATGCGATGGACATACTTCTGCGTGAGCCAGGGTTTTCCGAGATAGTCGAACAGGTAGGGATAATTAATGTCCGGCTCGTTGGCAATGGTGAATAGATCGCCATCGAAGAACGTCTCCAGGATTTTCATGGATTCTTCTTTGCCGCCCATCAACTGCGCGTGTCCGGTGAGGTCATAGGGCACCGTCCAGCGGTATTGCCACATGGAGCCCTCGTAGAGGTAGGTGTCGTCGATGACCTTGGGGTCCTTTTGCGGCAGCCAGTTGCCAGCCTTGTCTTTGGCGCCGAAAAACTTTGTCGATGGATCCCAGAGGGTGCGATAGTCCGCGGCTATCTGATGATATTTGCGAGCTTCCCCAGGCCGGTGGATCATGCCGGCCCATTCGCCGACAGCCCAGGCGGCGTAATCGTCGTCCAGCGTGCGGGCGGTGTGGCGCGGCTCGTAGGCAACGCCTTCCCGGCGCAGATCCACGCGCGCGTCGAGGGCGTTGCGCACGTCGGTGTAGGCCTGATCGGGAAGCTCGCAGATGCCTTTCCGCATTGAGTCGACGAGGTACTGCTCGGAGCCTTCCATGCGCGTGGTGGGCACAGGCCAGTAGCCAACCGCCTGCTCGTCATAGCGCTGGGCAAAGACCGCGGCCAGCGAGGAACAGAAGTCCTGGGCCATGCCGGTGTCCAACAACGTGACGAGCGGAATCTGCGAGCGATAGACATCCCAGAAGGTCCAACTGCTGTAATAGCGGAAGTCCGCGGAGGTGTGCACCTTCTGATCGGTGCCGCGATATTCGCCGCCAACGCTGGAAAGACGCGAGGGAAGCATCATGGAGTGGTAGAAGCTGGTATAGAAAACCTTCTTCAATTCAGTAGGGCCGCTAACCTGGATGCGGCCGAGGGCCTGATCCCATTGCTGGCTTGCACGGTTGCGGACGGCGGCGAAATCCCACCCCGGTTCTTCGCTGTCGAGCTGCGCTTTGGCATGCGCGGTATCGATCTCGGAAAAACCGATCTTGACGAGGACCGCGTTGGGCGTATCCTTGGGCAGATGCAGCACGGCGGCAATGCTCTTGGCTTCCGCGGAAACGGAATCCTGCTTGATACCGTCTTTGTAGAGGACGACCGAGGCGGCGGGAGTGCTGAGCTCCAGATGGAAATAAATTTTGTACCAGCCGGCATCGCCGCACATCTCGCGGGTGCGGATGCTGCCCTCAAAGACGTGATCGCCGATCTGCGTGAAGACGGCGTCGTCAACCGGTTCCGCGCCGCGGCGGAGGTCGAGCAGAAGATACTTCTCTCCGTTCGGCGAGAAGGTGTAGCGATGAAGGACGGAGTGCTGAGAAGCGGTCAGTTCGGCAAGCGTCGCAGACGGAATAAGCTTGACGGCGTAGTAGCCGGGAGTCGCGACTTCAGTCGCCTTGTCATAGGTCTGCGCATAGAGCATGGGAAGCAGAGACGTGGGCCAATCCGAGAAGGGGAGGACGGATAGAATGCCGCCCAGCCCTCCGCAGCCGACGCCGCTCATGCGGAAGTGAGAAAAGCCGACGATTCTCTTATCCTGGTAGTTGTATCCCGCATGGGAATAGTGGTTGAGCGAACTGGGAAAGGTATCCGGGTTCGCGGTCACCATTCCGAAGGGCAGGATGGCTCCGGGAAAGGTTTGTCCGGTGTCGCCGCTGGTTCCGGCAAACGGATTGGCGAGATCGACGGGACGCTGCGCGAGGAGCGGCGCGGCGAGCAGAGCGGTCATCAGCAACAAAGCCTCGATTCCGATCCGAGGCACTGCATTCATCTTCTTCATCGAAATCTTCCTTCGTAACTTACCGACTCGACCCTTACTCAGCTTCGCCAGACTCCATGTTTGCAAAATACTTGCGGAGATTCGCATTGCCGTACTTTGCGGCGGCGTACTTCCTCAGGGCGCCGGGGTAATGTCGGTTACCGGCAAGTCCCAGTGGCCAAGGAGAATTTCAAAGCGGCGCTGTTCTTCTTTCAGGTAGGTCGCCTGGTCAGGCCATAACTGCTTGATGAAGGTGGCTTCGTCGGGATTGGCGGTGGTGGCCACGGTCGAGTTCTTGTAGCGGATGGTGATGCGATAGTCCCAGCGGCCGTCTTCTGTGGTGTGATTGGCCGGCGACTCGATCTTGATGGACAGGATGCGGCCGGTGGACTGGATTTTCTTGAGCAGCGGGTAGTGGTTCTTGAGGAAGAGATCGAGGAACTCCTGCTGGTGGCCCCACTGCAGCTTGTAATAGTACTCCATGGTGTAGGGTTGGTCGGCGCTGCCCTGCGGCGGCGCGCCCTGGGCCATGAGCGGCGCGGCAAGCGCGACGGCAAAGACGACGGCGAGAAGAATCCTGCGCATGAAGCCTCCTTAGGACAGATGAAAGCATTGTACCGCGGATGTGCTGCACGGCAGTGAGAGCTCAATGTTCACGGCAGAAGCCGCGCCCAGGTCCGTGACCGGATGAAGATGGTTTATTGAGCGAGCGAGCGTGGGCTTGGAAGCCCACGCTACAGCCGGCCGGGAGGCCGGCGCTCCATGCCAAGACCGTTATACGGCTAAAGAATAATGTCTTGTCTCTAAAGTTCTTTGAAAATGCGCGAAAGAACAAAAGCAGATTCTTCGCTCACCACCCCCGAACTGAAAAGCGTTCGGGGCCCCGTTCACTCAGAATGACAGTCTCTGAATGGACTGTGAATTTCAGAGACAGGACGCTACACCAGGTCGACAACCGGGAAACAGGTGAAGGGCTCGGTCACCACCTGCCAGTAGGGAATGAAAGTGAACTCCGGGTGGCCGTCGATGTTGAAATGCAAGGGGCGATCCGGATCCTGCTTGATGCGCTGCAGAATCTCTTCGTGACGGCGGCCCGCGGGCACCGTGAGCGTGGCGCTGTCAGAGCCGATAAGCGCCAGCAGGATTGGACCGTATTCCAGAGCGAACCGCTCGTGCCCTTCGATTTTGTCGAGGCCGGTGTAGTGCGTGAGCTTCAATTGCATGGGCAGCGTGAAGCGGACGCTGTCGCCGGTGGACCAGGTGCGGTCGAGAGTGACATACGTGCCGGGCGTGCCGGAAACGGCTGCTTCCGCGTTGACGTGAATCTGCATGGGACCGGCGGCCCAGGCAGGAACGCGAATCCGTATCTTTGCCGCGGTGGGCTGCGCCGCAGTCAGCTCCAGTTTCACATCGGGAGTCATGGGGAAGTTACCGGACAGGACAGCTTTCATGCTGGCGCTGGCATGGGTCCACTCAATGGTGGACGGCTCATACAGGTCGACGTAGAGGCCATCGGGCGCGATGGAGTAGATGTACTCAGGAAGCGAGCCGAGCAGGCGCGTTCCCTGGCCCTCGCAACAGGAGTTGGTGCACAGCGGCACGGGCAGATCGCCCTTCATGCCGACCAGGCGCGCGTGGTAGATGATGCCGCGGGAGCCCATCTGGTTGGCGATGCCCACGTTGTAAATGGACTTCTCAATCTCATTGACGTACTTCTCCTCGCCGGGATGAAGCAGGTGCAGGCGCTGGTTGAAGCGCGTCCAGAAGACGCCGCCGCAGGTTTCCCCGGTTTCGTCGAAGGGAGACTGTGCGTTGAGGCGATAGGATTTTGGTGGAAACTCTCCGAACTCGGTAATGGCGATGGAACCGCCGACATGCTCCCAGTTATCGTGATATAACTCCCATGCGCCGAGCATTGCATCGAGATAGCGCTGGTCGCCGGTGGCGCGATAGATGTCGAGATAGGCTTCAAAGTCAGTTATCAGGTAGTTATGCGGTCGGTCATAAGGATACTGCCAGACAAGCTCGGGATTGCGCTTTGCCAGGCCGTCGAGCCAGTAATTCTCCTGGTAATAGCGCTGGATGACCTGGATATCTTCAGGCTTGCCGACGGGCGTGAAATACATGCGGGTGTTGGCGATCATGCCCTGGACGCCCTGGGTTCCTCCGCGCAGCATTTTTGACAGCCAGGCGCATTGATCAAACCAGTCGTAAAAGCCGCGCAGCAGAGGAAACGCCTTGGGATTGCCGGCGTGCCCTGCCTCGATGAGCCCTTGCGTGACCCAGGAGCGCGTATAGCCGCCCTTTTCCGAGTGGAGAATGACGTCTTCGGGATAGGCCATGATGTAGCCGTTGGGCTGGCGGCACTCGGCGATACCGTCGACGATGGCGTTCAACCAGGCGCGGAGTTCAGCGTGTTCGCGCCAACGGAGGGTGTTGCCAGCGCCCATGAGGAAGCGGCCGGCGCTCGAACCGGGCAGGTCAGTATCCCAGAAGGCGATGGGGTCGCGCAGTCCGGCAGGAACGGGCTTTCCGGCGCGCTCGTGGAAGGGACGAAGCATCTCATCCACGGAGAACGAGGTGAGCAGATAGGTGATGTTGTCTTCCAGGGAATGGTGAAAGAGCCCTTTCTGAAGGCTGACGCCAGTGAGCGGAGCGGCAGCTTCATAGGGCACCGTGCGCCAACGGCTTGCGGGAATGACATTGCCGGGATTGTCGGTGACGATGCCTTCGCCCATGGGGCGCGGCGCGCGGGTAATCTGGGCCAGGTCTTTCTCGTTGGAAAACTTCGCGTCGCCCGTGACCGGGCAATGCACGGCCACATCCTGCCCGTGGGAGAGGACGTCGATCTTGTTGAGCGCCAGACTGAAGCCAACGCCATCGCGCGCGGGACGCAGGCGAGTGGCCGTGAGGCGGACGTAGCGCGCGGAAGCGGTCTGGGCGGCAAACTCCGTAATGCGGTCCTCGGGATTGGCGCAGACGGAAGCGGTGCAATCGACGAGGATGTGCGGGCCGGCAAAGGCGGGATCGTCAGCGGCTTCAATCTTGAAGCGCAGCGGGAATCCATAGCCGGAGCCGAGATCCTTGCCGGGAGTGAAGGCGGGATAAAGGCGCACGGCGTCGATGTCACGCGGAGCGCCTAGATCGATCTGGAGCCAGGTGGCAGCGTCGGGAGAATGCGCGGGCTTGGAGACGTAGGGCCGGACCCAGGTTGCGGGAGAATAGGCCATGCGGCCAATCTGGGTTGCGGCGCCGGCGGGTGCGGAGGCGAGAGCGGCAAGGGCGGTTCGCGGGCTGAGCGATTGCATGGCAGCGAGCGCAGATCCGCTCAGTACAAATTCACGGCGATTGATGGACATTTGATTTCTCCACGACGGCTCGAAGACGGGCCGACTTTGCACTGTCCATCCTATGCTGTTTTGTTCAATATGGCCCGCTCATCCGGATGAGATCCAGCCGTTACACTGGTTCTTGCGTTGCCAGATGCCGTCCTTCTTTTCCAGCACTGCGGCTCCGCCGTTGCCGCAGTGGCCGCCGCAACGGAAACCGTACGCGACGATGGCGAAGTTGTGGTCTTTGCTGAAGCGGATTTCACTCAGCGTGACCTGGCCATGATCGAGGCGATAGCGGGCAGTGTCTTCAATCGATCTTCCTTTGCCTATGGTCCGCTCCGGGTCTTTCTCCGCAATATCTTTCGCTTGCTGCTCCGGGTCGACGAGGACGATCTTGTCCGAGCCCAACTGCGGCAGGTCCTGCGCGCGGAAGCGATGAACCAGTGAGGGGGAAACCGGCTCAAGGTCGAGCCCCTTGGCACAGAACTCATCGCTCATGGCGCCGGAAGTTCGAACCGGCTCTGTTATATCGGCCAGGTTGACCACGCGCACTTCGTTCTCCATCCAACCGTGGAGAACGGCACGATAGACGGCAAGCTGCTCGGCGGTCAGCGGGGTGGAGCTGAGTTTAGGCTCGCCTTGCTGGCCGGCAGCAGCCAAGCAGGCGCAGGCAAGCGCGAGGAATGCAAGACCCCACGGGGCAATGCTTCTTTTCATGACTGCCCTCCGCATGGATGAGATTGTAGCTCTCCGGGCTCAATCAGGGGAAAAGAAGCAAAGGAGACACTTTTTGGGGGGGATTTGCGAGTGAAGAAGATGTGGGGCACAAAAAAATCGGCCCCCGTGATTTACGGGGGCCAAGTTGCCTTGGTTCTCTCGCGTTGCGAGAGCTTGGTTGGCGGCCGAACGGCGCGTAGCCGTTAGTGCGGGAATGAGCCTCGGGGGCGGGGCTGCGGCCTTACGGCCGCTCCGCACCTGCTGCGGAAGCCGCACCATGGGGAGGTGCGATTTCCTGGGCCGCCAAACTGTTTTCCATCAACCGGATTTGTACGCTGCTGGACCGGACCGGCTTGGTGACTTCAACGCCGACTGCGGCGTCCCTGGCATTGCCAAGGGCTACAGAGTGCAAACGGTAGACGGGAATCTGATGTTCCGTGACCAGGTAGCGCTTGACCGCTTCAGCCAGGCGCTGGGAGTTCTGGATGCCGGTGCTTCCGGCTGCGGGTGAGCGCGCTTCCATCTCCAGGATGTATCCCTGGTGACCGGCGAGACTGGCCGCAAGATCGTCGAGTTGGGTGCGGGCCGCCGCTGACAAAACCGGCGTTGCGGTGCGAAACGTGACTTCCACCACATTGATCTGGCGGTACTGGTCCAGACCGCTGACGGTGGCGTTCAACTGGTTGACATGGCCGGATGCGCCCTGCGCGGTTGCGCCGGCCTGCTGGGCCTGGTTTCCGGCAGCTGTTGCCGTCTGGTTGGCTGCATCCGCGGAGGCCTGCGCCCGGCCGATGCCGGCCTGGGCCCTGGCGTCCACGTCCTTGATGTTTTTTGAGTTGTTGGCGTTGACCTGATCCAGCTCGCTGAGCCGGTCATTGATGGGGTCGGTCTGCTTTTTTACCCAGACCTTGCGGGCAAAAGGATTCACGCGTCCCCAGAAACCCTCCTTCACCGGCGTTACGGACGGCGAGGCTGCCGGGGAGGACTGCTGTGCTACTGGAGGCGTGTTCTGAGGATCGGCCGTGGGCTGCGCCTGTTGCGCGAGCGCGGGGAATCCGACTGCAGATGCCAGCACAAGTACAGCGATCTGGCGTGGGAACAAGAGCCGAACTGATGCATTGTCTTTCATGGAGTGGCAATCCTCGCCGTGCGTATTCCGCTGATGCTCTGCGGGGGGAGCGGTACTGTCTGCTCGCCTTTTACTAAAGCAATGCCCGTGCCAAAGAGGCGATTTTCTGGGATAATTAACTATCACCTTTATTTTGTTTAACTTGCGAAGATAATTTTAGACAAGGGGGGAACGACTGAGGTTTTTGGAAGGCGGCCAACTGTGTAATTTTTACAAGTCCAGGTAGTTTCTACGCGGTAAAGAAGTGGAAGGCTATTTTGTTTCGACGTGGAGGACGCGGATTTCAGGGTAGGCTCCATCCCAGTCCGGAGAGAGGGCGTCGAAGATGAGGCGGAAGTCCTGCCGGCCGCCGGGCTGTAGGGGAGCCGCGGAAACCGGTTCGACATCTATATAGGGCTCACGCATGCGGATGAACTTGAGGGGCATGGTCTGGTTCTGGGCCACCTCATGGGCAAAGGTGCGGAAGAGGACCTGGACGGTGATGCCGGTGACGGTGCGGGCGCCGGTGTTGGCGATGTGCCCGTCTACATATGTGACTTTGCCGCCGGTCAGATTGGCCGACTCGCTCATGGCCAGGCCGGTGATGGGCAGGCTGGCCGCATAGGCATCGGAAGCCGCGGTAATGGGCGTAACGGTGACCGTGGGCTTGTTGTGTTCAAGGAACAACACCGCAACCGCGGCCACGACCAGGACAACCGAGGCGGCAATGGCCATGGGGAGCCAATTGCGCTCGCGCGCTTCGGCGTCAGGGACAAGTTGTGGAGCAGTGCCCATCAGCGAAATTTTACACCCGTTACCGAAGGAATATTCCAGCCTCCCCCGTTCTAGTTATTAGCTGTACTCTTTATCGCTATTGCCGATAGAGAAAACAGGGTCATTACTATTGTTAGACTTCCGCATTTTTCCTGGCATCTCTTGGCGGTGTGCGGCGTCTAAGCTCTCAAATGGTCCGCGAACCAGGACCGCAGATGTTTCGTAACCCTTGGTGAAAGATTTTGGAAGGCAGGCCGACAATGCAGACTTCCCCGCAATGCACCTCTCTGCCGGTTGAAGGCGGCAGGGCAGATTGCTCCCGCAAGCCTTCCGATCTGGCCTATCCCGCGTTGACCATCCTCTCCATGATTCTGCTGCTGGGCAGTCTGTGGGTGTTTTAAGAGGTTCGATGGCCGGCAAGGCGGAAGTTGAGCCCGCTAAGAACCTGATTGTGGCCGCGCCGCCCGGCGCATGGCTGCAAAATGCCAACCGATGGTAGCGAAGACTGCAACGAGTGAAATCGGCAACAGCGCCGGCGACAAACTGTTCTGGCCATTCCTGGCCGATGCAAGAATGCACCATTGAATCCACGCGAACAGGCAGACCAGCTCCGTCTTGAGAAAGACAACCATCTGCACGGCCAGCGCCTCAAGCCGGGGACGGTTTTCAGCCGTAACCCGGACCGGGAAGTTGAACGCTGAGGGGTACCGGGCCACCAGCGTGATGAGCAGGTAGAGCGCGAAGGCAACGGCCGGAAACAGGAGCAGCATGGCGGGCGTGCCCCAGCCGTTGGGACGTCCGGCAAGGTCAAAGTGGACGGGGATTCTGGCGGGAAGGCGGCCTGGGCCGTAGAAGGCGCAGAACGTGATCCAAAACAAGACCGCCAAGACTGCCAGGGCTATGGCATCAAGGGTTTGGCGCATGGCGTCCTTTCCGTAGAGTGGACTGTATCGTTTCAATACAGTGCCCAGAGAAGTGTATCTAGCCGAAGCGGGCGCGTTTGACGGTCTGGCGGAAGTCTTCGCCGGTCATTTCGACGCGGACACACATCTCGGCCAGCCGGGAGCGCATGCGGTCGCCGATGCGGTCGCCGAGGGTTTGCTCGCGGGCGGCGCGTTCAGCCTCAGTCTGGCTGCCGCCACCGGCCGCAAGGTCAGGGTAGTTGGTGGTGATGATGGTGGTCTGCTTGTCGTTGTAGCGGGTATTGAGGATGAGCGCCACTGTATCCCAGACCCACTCGTTGGGCTTCTGGGCGCCCAGGTCGTCCAGCACCAGCACCTCGGCGGCGAAGACAGGCTTGAGCAGTTCCAGCTCAGTGGTTTGAACCTGCGGGTTGTAGCTGTTCTGGATGCTCTTGAGCAGCTCGCGGTAATCGCAGAAGAGGCCTTTGACGCCCCGCTCCTGGACCAGCCGGCGGAGGACGCCCACGGCCAGGTGGGTTTTGCCCACGCCGATGGAACCGGTGAAGAGCAACCCCTTGCCGGCGGTATCGACGGGATAAGCCTCAACGAATTTGCGGGCAGTCAGGTGCGCCCGGCCCAGTGAGGAATCGGCGCCGCGAAAGGCGGTTTCATAGCCGTACAGGGTGTAATGGCGGTAGCGCTCGGGGATGTGGGCCGCAGCCATTCGGCGCTCCTCGCGCAGCATCTCCTGGCACTCGCAGGGACGGGAAACCCATTGCCCGGTCGCGTTGACCACGCGCACCAGTCCAACTCCATCGCAAATCGAACATACATTCATCTGGTACAAGCGTAGCGCAATCGGCGCGGGAGGGCGGCGGTGGGTTGTCGCACTGGAATTGTGGAAAAGACAGCTATTCATTCTGCATTCGTTGCTGCGAATTAGTGAGGAAGCTCACAATCATACCCGGCTTCTCCGGGATGTCTGGTTGAATATTTAGTTATTAACACTGATGAAAATGAACAATTATTCATATAACAAACATGGCGTTAACCACGTTTGACACAGCAGATAAAAAAGTAGTATGTCTATCTCACTCTCAATAACGATCCCAGCTGGAGGCTCTATGTTTCGCAAGGGGTTTGTTCTCGTCGGTTTATCCATCATTTCGGCCTTTTACCTGGCAGGTTGCGGCGGCAGCGCGGCAGCGGTGAGCGTGGCGATAACCCCATCGGCGACGACAGTGGACGGGACGGATTCCGTGACCCTGACCGCGACGGTGACGAATGACAAGACCCCCGGCGGAGTGACCTGGACGGCGAGCGGAGGAGGAACCCTCTCCAGCGCGACGGCTAATCCGACGACCTACACGGCGCCGGCCATCACCAGTTCAGCGCAAACGATTACCATCACGGCAACCTCGGTTGCCGATACGACCAAGAACACTACCATAACGCTGACCGTGCCGGCCAAACTGGCGGTCACCACGACCGGTGCGCAGTTGACGGGCGCGGTGGGCACTGTCTACTCGGTGCAACTGACCACCAGCGCGGGTGTCGCGCCTTACAAGTGGACACTGGATGCCTCCAGCGCGGCGCTGCCCACCAACTGGACTCTTTCCTCAAGTGGTTTACTGTCGGGTCCGGCGCCCATGAGCGGGTTTACGGGTGGAACCTACATCTTCGATGTGACCGACTCTGGCACACCCGCAGCGATGACCGCGACCGCGACGCTGACCGTGACGGTCACGCAGGCCCCGGCGATCACGTTTACGGGGGCTATGCCCTTAACAGGGACCTATAACACCACATACACAGGCAGCACTGCTGCCACAGGCGGCGCGGGCGCGCTTACCTATTCGGTGGTCAGCGGTTCCCTGCCCACTGGGCTGACCCTGAATACAAGCACAGGCGCGATTGGCACCACTCCGACGGCGCCCGGCACATACAACTTCACCATCAAGGCCGCCGACGTATTTGGCGACTCGAATACCCAGGCTTACCAGGTCATCATCGGCAAGGCTACGCCAACGCTGGCCTTTACACCCATCGCAAGCCAGACCTACGGCGCCGCGGCGTTCCAGGTGAGCGCAAGCGACGCAACAGGCACGCCTTCGACCGGCGCGATTACCTATTCGCTGACCCCAGGCCAAACCAGTGCGGGAGCCGTCACGAGCGGCGGCATGGTGACGATCACCGGAATCGGCACGGTCTATCTGACCGCTACCCAGGCGGCCACAGCCAACTACAACGCCACCACGGCGACCACCAGCTTCACGGTGGCGGCCGAGGTGCCGACGCTGACCTTCACCACCATTCCAACAAAGACCTTCGGCGCCGCGCCCTTCCAGGCAACCGCAAGCGACGCAGTTGGCACGCCTTCGACCGGCGCGATCACCTACGCGCTGACTGCCGGGCAAACCAGTACGGGAACCGTCACCAGCTCCGGCATGGTGACATTGACTGGAATAGGCATGGTCTATCTGACCGCCAACCAGGCAGCCAGCGGAAACTATGCAGCGGCAACGGCGACCACCAGCTTCCAGGTGGCGGCCGAGGTGCCGACACTGACTTTCACCACCATTCCACCGCAGACCTACGGCGCCGCGGCCTTCCAGGTGACCGCAAGTGATGCAGTAGGCAACGTTTCGCCCGGCGCGATCACCTACTCCTTGACCCCAGGCCAAACCAGTGCGGGAACCGTAACCAGCTCCGGCATGGTGACGATCACCGGCGTGGGGACGGTCTATCTGACCGCCAGCCAGGCAGCCAGCGGCAACTACGGATCGACAACGGCGACCACCAGCTTCACGGTAGCGGCCGAGGTGCCGATACTGTCTTTCGCCATGATCTCAACGCAGACTTACGGCGCCACGCCTTTCCAGGTGACCGCAACCGACTCGGGAACCACGCCTTCGGGCGGCGCAATCACCTACGCGCTGACCGCAGGCCAAACCAGTGCAGGCACTGTCACCCCCGGCGGCCAGGTGACGATCACCGGCGCGGGCACCATCTATCTGACCGCCAACCAGGCGGCCAACGGCAACTACGCTGCTGGAACGGCAACCACCACCGTCACGGTCAACCCGGATACGCCGATCCTGTCTTTCACCACGATCCCAACGCAAACTTACGGCGCCACGCCCTTCCAGGTAACCGCTAGCGACTCAGGAAGCACACCTTCAAGCGGCGCGATCACCTATGCGCTGACCGTCGGCCCTACCAGCGCGGGAACCGTCACCGGCTCCGGCATGGTCACGATTACCGGAATAGGCACGATCTATCTGACCGCCAGCCAGGCGGCCACAGCCAACTCCAACGCCGCCACGGCGACCACCAGCTTCACGGTGAACGCCGAGGCGCCGACGCTGACCTTCGCATCCATTCCAGCGAAGACCTACGGCGACGCGGCCTTCCAGGTAACCGCAAGCGACTCGTCTGGCCCGGTTTCATCCGGCGCAATCACCTACGCGCTAACCAGCGGCCATACCAGTGCGGGAACCGTCACCAGCTCCGGCATGGTCACGATTACCGGAATAGGCACGATCTATCTGACCGCCAGCCAGGCGGCCAACGGCAACTACGCGGCGACGACGGCGACCACCACCGTCGCGGTGGCGGCGGAAGTGCCGACGCTAACCTTCACCACGGTTCCAACACAGACCTATGGCGTGGCACCCTTCCAGGTGACCGCAAGCGACTCGTCTGGCCCGGTTTCGCCCGGCGCAATCACCTACACGCTGACCGCTGGCCAAACCAGTGCGGGAACCGTCACCAGTTCCGGCATGGTCACGGTCACCAGCGTGGGGGCGGTCTATCTGACCGCCAGCCAGGCAGCTAGCGGCAACTATGCGGCGACGACCGCAACCACCAGCTTCACGGTGTCGGTGGAGACGCCGATACTGACTTTCGCGTCCATTCCAACAAAGACCTACGGCGACGCGAACTTCCAGGTGACCGCAAGCGACTCCGGAAGCACACCTTCGGCCGGCGCAATCACCTACACGCTGACCTCTGGGCAAACCAGTGCGGGAACCGTCACGACCGGCGGCCTCGTAACGATCACCGGCGCGGGCACCATCTATCTGACCGCCAATCAGGCGGCCAACGGCAACTACGCAGCTGGAACGGCAACCACCAGTGTCACGGTCAACCCGGAGACGCCGAATCTGACCTTCGCGTCCATTTCAGCGCATACCTACGGCGATGCGAACTTCCAGGTGACCGCAAGCGACTCGTCAGGCCCGGTTTCGCCCGGCGCGATCACGTACGCGCTAACCGTCGGTCCTACCAGTGCGGGAACCGTAAGCACTACGGGGTTGGTGTCGATCACCGGCGCGGGCACGATCTATCTGACCGCAACCCAGGCGGCCAGCGGCAACTACGCTCTGGCAACAGCGACCACCACCGTCACGGTCAACCCGGAAGCGCCGACACTGCTCTTTAATACGATTCCGGTTCATTACGTCGGCGACTCTGCCTTCCAGGTAACCGCAACCGATACAGCAGGCCTGATTTCGCCCGGGACGGTGACCTACGCGCTGACCGGCGGTCAAAACAGTGCGGGAACCGTCACCCCCGGCGGCATGGTAACCATCACAGGTTCGGGCACAATCTATCTGACCGCAACCCAGGCGGCCAGCGGCAACTACGCTCAGACGACGGCGACCACCACTGTCACGGTCAACCCTGCGTTGAGCATCACCACCACGAGTCCACTGCCTCCGGGCGTTGTGGGAAGTCCCTACACGCAGACGCTGACGGCCACCGGCGGCAATGGAAATTACACCTGGACGTTGATCTCCGGCAGCGCAGCGCTTGGCAACCTCGGCCTGACTTTCACGCCAGGGACGCCGGGCGCAGGCGCCACCGCCTCGGTTGCGGGGGCGACACCTATCGCAGGAGGTCCGGCCAGCTTCACCGTGCAAGTAAGCGATACGGCCAGCCACTCGATACAGGTCATTTTCTCGGTGACGGTCACCGCCAATGTGACCATCACTACCGGGACATTATCCCCGAATTACGCGTACATTGGGAGCAACTATTCGACGACGATCAACGCCTTGGGCGGAACCGGCCCGTACACCTGGTCGATCTCTGCGGGCGGCACAGCATTCCAGGCCGCTGGACTGACCCTGAGCAGCGGCACAGGTCTCTCCAATACGATTTCCGGTATAGTGGCGTCCGGCACCCCCAACCCGCTCGCCTTTACGGTGAAGGTGGTGGATGCGAACAATAAGTTCTCAACGCAGTCGTACACGCTGAATGTGTATGGCGCGCTGTCGCTGACTGCACCTAGTTCCTCGGTTCCGGGGCCGGCGATTGAAGGCCAGTCCTACACGGGAAATAACATCTTCGCGACGGGCGGCACCGGAAGCTATTCCTGGACGGTTACAGGACTGCCTGCCGGCCTGAACTATAACAACACCGGCAACCCTCTGGTCATCAGCGGAACGGCGCCTGCGACGTCGCAGACGCTCTCTCTCGGGGTCACGCTGACCGACACTGGTGTAACGCCCAACCATATCTACGGCCCGATCCAGTACAGCATCGTGGTGGGCCCGCAGCAGCCGTTGACGCTGCCCGCGGCCAACCCCACGTCCCTGCCGGGTTCCAGCATCGGCAATTCGTACACGGGGTATATCAACGCATCGGGCGGCAGCGGATCTGGCTATTTGTGGTCGATTAACGGCGCGTCAGTTCCCCACGACGCAACAACGCCTCTTGCCCTTGCGGACGGATTGAGCGCGTATAACGACGGCACCGACGTGCTGACCATCAAGGGAAATCTGGGCAGCTCGCCGCAAACCATCACCCTTACCAATGTCACAGTAACGGACAGCGCCAACGACACGCCGGTCCCGGCCTCGGTCACGTACACCATCCCCGTCATCAATCCGGCGGCGGGTTCCACGGTCTCCGGCTCGGTCATTTACAGCGGATCGTTGAAGGGATGGGTCTACCTGCAACTGGTCAACACCAACTGCAACGGCGGCTGTGGCAGCAACCTGGGCACGGCCATCAATGCCTCCACCGCTGGCTCCCTTGCCAGCCCTGGAATGGCCTACATCATCCACGGCGTGCCTCCCGGCACCTACACCTTGCAGGCCTGGATGGACAACACCAGTACGGATGGTACGTCCGGCGAGGTGATGGGCGGCTATGGCGGCGAGAACGCGTTCAACCCGGCGGGCGTCAGCGGCTCGAACGTAACAGTTACGAGCGGACCGGTGACCGCGGCGAACGTCACGCTCCTTGCTCCTTCACCCACGCCGACTCTCGGCTCGAAGACCCCAACCTGGAATCCAAGCAACGGGTTCGGCACATTCAACGGGGGAGCCTTTGTCTCCTACGACCCGATCACAAACAGCAACGGCATTGAGATTCCCAACTCCTACATCGTGCAATGGAGCCTCAATAACTCGTTCAGCCCCGTAGCCGGAAGCCAGTGCTTCCCGGCGACCGCCGATCAGAACCCGTGGATCGTGTCGGGAATTTCCGGCACCGGACCGTATTACTTCCGCGCGGCGGGCGTCATCGGCAGTTGCGCTTCCGGCACTGTCGGCACTTATTCCGCGGCCACTTCCAGCCCCTACACCATCGCCAATCCTTCCAGCTCGAGCGGCAACCTGGTCAACGGCACGGTCACCTTTAGCCCAGCGGCAACCGGGCCGCTGTATGTGGGCTTCTTCGACATGAACACAGGCAATGTCTATGCCACCATGGTGGGCAGCAAGGCAAGCCCACCGTCAAGCGGGGTATCGTACTCGCTCTACGTTCCCTCCGGCAACAGTTACGTTAACTTTGGGCTCGTCGACCAGAAAAACCAAGGCCTCTTTGTGCCGGGAACCATCGCCAATGTGAATGAGCAAAACTCGCAGGTGACCAACATCGGCAGCGGCACGAATAATATTGGAAATCTTGCTTTGCCCACCGGTAACAGCATGGCCACGGTGAAGACACAGAGCAATCAAAACACGGATATCAATGGCAACACCGGCACCGGTTACAACCTCAATCTCCGGGTCAACGGACTTTACAAGCAGCCGGCGTCTGTACTGCTTCAGTCGGGACCCAGTTATTTGACTCCAGGCCACTTCGACATTGCCACGGCCGAATTCAACGGCAACTATGACGAGTGGGACGCCTATCCCGGCACCAACGGCAGCACGCCGAGCACCAGCGATGTGTTTACCTTCAACGTTACCTACACGGACGGGACCTCGAACTCAACCCTGAACTCGACCCCTAATCCCATCACCGCTCAGCCAACCGCCATCCTGAGCGCGTTCCCCACCCTGACTTACCCGGTGTGGAACTCGACCGGCGTAACCACGACACCCACATTCACGTGGACGTATCCCGCGAACGCCAGCAGCTACACCTACAAGTTCCAGTTGCAGGATTCGAACAACAACACGATCTGGTCGATACCCTCTCAGAAAGGCAAATCGAACAACTTCTCCTATTCGCAGGACACTGCCGGGTCGCTTACCTGGGGCGTCGATCCGACCGGAGGCGGAAACACGCCGACGCAAGACAGCCTGAGCGGCAGTTCGACGTACTACTGGCAGATTCAGGTCTATGACGCCAACGGCAATGAAGCAAGCACGCAGATGGCGTTTGAAACGGCTCAGCTTCCGCTGGCTCTGCCTTCCGGGGGCACGGTCGACGTCCTGGTCAACATGCCCTTCTCGCAGTCGCTGCAAGCAACGGGCGGCACCGGATCGGGCTATGCCTTTACGGTGGCCGTGGGCTCGGGCTCGTACCAGTCTGTTCCCGCCAGTCCGTCTACCCTCAGTCTGGGGAGCGGAATAAATGTCAGCAGCATCGGCAACACGCTGACCTTCAGCGGAACAATTACCTCGCTTGGATCGGTATCCGTAAATGTCAAGGTGACCGACAGCGGCACCGATAGTGCCGGCCCAACCACCTACTCCCTCGATGCCGTGAGCCCGCCCACCGGCACAAACAACGCCAACCTCAAGGGGACGTACGCCTGCAAGGTTGACGGCTACAACGATAGCGACGGCGCGCGCTGGACAACCCTTTCCAACTTCTATGCCAATGGCGTCACCAATAACGGTCTTCTGAGCAGCGGCGTATTCAACTCGAATAGCCGGGACTTCGGCTCGCTCAACAGCACGGGAGGCGCGTATGGCACGATGGCCGGCACGTACAGCATCGGGTCCGATAACAACGGCATAGCGGTCCTCAGCGGCACCATCACCTCAACCGGGGGTGGATCGTTCTCGCACACCTGGGCAATTGCTCTCAACAACACCGGCACAGCGGGAACTGTGGCTACAGAGTTCCGTATGGTCGAAACCGACGATGTGGGCACATCGCCCTCTGGCCAGCACGGCAGCGGCGATTGCTACCTGACCTCGCCAAGCGCCTTTGTCAACAGCACCTTCGGCAACAATGGCCTTGGCAACGGCTTCGCCTTCGGCGTGAAGGGCGAGAACAGCAGCGGCACTCCAAAGGCATACGTGGGCCGCATTACCACCTCCACTGGGACCTCCGGTGGAACCATCACCAGCGGCATCGTCGACGGGATGCGCGTGGATCAGTCCGGCGACAACGGCGGAAGCCTCTCCACCACATACAGCACCTACTCCGTGCCGGATGCCTATGGGCGCGTCACGCTCCTCATCAGTCCAAGTACCGCTACGGACTACACGAGCGGGGAAACTTTCATTGTGTACATCATCAACGCCAATAAAATGTTCATGCTTGAAACAGCCGGGGATAGCGGCGTGCAGGCGGGCGAGATGCGCGCGCAACAACAGAGTTCGTACTCCGCGTCAAGCCTCAGTGGCGCGGGCGTCATCTACATGCAGGGGTATGACGGATACAGCAATAATGCTGTACAGGGCTACGACTCCTCGATCTTCCAGGTAAGCGGCGATGGAACCGGCAACATAACCGTCAACGAGAGCTATGACAACACCAACGGGAAAACCACCGCAGGCAAGGAGGCTGGCGCCTCAGTCTCCATCACCTTCGACTCCGGCAATCCTGGCCGCGCTACCTTCTCACCGGGCGGCAGCGACTCGGACTTCCTGTACTTCTACAACACCAACAGTGCCTTCTACCTGGATTTGAGTACCAACGGCGGCCACCTGGAAACGGGCTCGCTGGTGGCGCAGTCTGGAACCTTCACCAACGCAGCTTTGGCTGGCGCCTACATGCTTGGCCAAACGGCGCTCACGTCCAGTGATCTGTCCGTAGGAGAGATCAGCCTTGCCAGCAACGGCACCGCCGCAGGCAACGTTTCCACCGCGGGCGAGGGCGACTTCAGTTGGGATCAATCGCAAGGCGGCATCACCTATAGTTGGCTCTCGACCACCTACGGAACACTCTCCCTCAGCAGCGGTGGAAAGAGCCAGACCTGCGCCGTCATCTCGGGAACGGGAATGGTCTGCATGGACAACACCAGCGGGTCAGCGAAGTTAATGATCCTGCAGCAGTAAGCAACGCTGTCTGAACCGACCCCTTGAGGGCGGTCAACCATCCGGTTGGCCGCCCTTTTTCTTGCCGGTTGGCAATCTCGATTGCCCCGGGTCCGGTTCCGCTTGTGGAAAAGGCACTGTCCTCTTGCGGGAGGAAACCCTACAATCGAAGCGACTGCGGGAAGGGCTGTTTCCGGTTCCCGAATTCCTGCCCGCGTCCATGGAGACGCCTCAAGTGAATGGAATGAAACTGCGCACAGCCTTGTTTGCATTGGCCCTGGCCGGGTTGTTTGTTCCGGCCCAACTAACAGCTCAGGAAGCAGGCAGCCTGCCGGAGACCAAGGCGCCGGCGCCGGTTCAGGCGGTAGCGCCGGCCGCGGCACAGACCGCACCGGCGGCAGCACCGGCAACCGCGGCGCGGACGGCACACGAGGAGCAGGTCAAGAACGACTGGCCGTTTCTGGGCCGGTTCAAGGAGGCTGATGTGGCGCTGGGGCCGCCTGCGGCAGGCGAGGACCGCGTGGTGTTCATGGGCGACTCCATCACGCAGGGCTGGCATATCAACACCTCATTCCCCGGCAAGCCGTACATTAACCGGGGCATCAGCGGGCAGACGACGCCGCAGATGGTGCTGCGCTTCCACCAGGACGTGATCCGGCTGCAGCCCAAGGTGGTGGTGATTCTGGCCGGGACCAACGACCTGGCCGGGAACACCGGGCCGATGACGCTGGAAGAGACCGAGGACAACCTGTCGGCGATGGCGGAGATGGCGACCGCCCACCAGATCAAGGTGGTGCTGTGCTCGGTGACGTCGGTATTTGACTATCCCTGGAAGCCGGGGCTGACGCCGGCGCCCAAGATCGACGCGCTGAACGCCTGGATGAGGAACTACGCTGCGGAAAAGGGCCATGTTTATGTGGACTACCACTCGGCAATGACGGACGAGCGCGACGGGTTGCCGGCCACGCTGAGCAAGGACGGCGTACACCCGCTTCCGGCCGGATACGCAGTGATGACGCCTTTGGCGGAGGCGGGAATTGAGAAGTCGCTGGGGCGGTAGGGCCCTGCAATTGCTAAACCACCCGGAATGCCACTACAATAGAAGCATTGCAGGAAAGGTTTGCCTCGACAGATGCCCAAGGAAAAGATTCACCCCAATTACGACGCAGTGCAGGTCAAGTGCGCCTGCGGGAACAGTTTTGAGACCCGGTCGACCCACAAGGGCGACATTCACGTGGAAATTTGCTCGGCTTGCCACCCGTTCTTTACCGGCAAGCAGCGGTTGGTAGATACCGCAGGCCGCGTCGAGCGTTTCCGCCGCAAGTACGCCAAATCCGCCGAGGCTCTGGCAGCCAAGTAACCGGCGGCCAGGAAAATCGGCAGGCACGATTGGGCCTCCGCTGCGGCGGGGGCCTTGCTGTGTTGCAGCGCACTCCGGACGATTCGAAGGTGATCTACTATGCCGCGCGCAAAACGCTCCATTGAGGGCACAACGACTATCGACGGATTCTCCCTGATCTGGCATTTGCACCGCGAGCAGCAATGGTTTACCGCGGACGAGTGCAAGGGTATTGCGATTCATGTAAGAGTTGCAGTGGGAGCACGCCGGGAGCTGTACCTGGAATATCCGCCCATGGTCCCTCGCAAGACCGGCTACACGAGGGTCGAACCTCCCCAGCCAGCCATATTGGCCGCGAAGGTCGAGGCCCACATCCGGGAAGCGATGGCGAACGGCTGGGACCCGGAATCGCGTGGAAAGCCCTATTTCTATCAAGTGGAAGAGTTGCCAAGTTGACGTGTCTCTAAAGTTCTTTGTAAGTGCGCGAAAGAACAAAAGCAGATTCTTCGCTCACCACCCCCGAACTGAAAAGCGTTCGGGGCCCCGTTCACTCAGAATGACAGTCTCTGTTTTTTCGTGAATTTCAGAGACAGGACACTAGTTGCCCCAGAGAGCTTGATTTTATGGCAGGCAAGGGCTTTACCGTAAAGAAGGACTGGGACAACCCCAGGGAGCACGCGATGCCCGCGGAAGCGCGGGTGCCTGCCGAGGTGCGCCTGGGATCGGTGGTAGTGGCTCCAGCCACCGTGCTGGCTCCCATGGCCGGGGTCACGGATACCGTGTTCAGGCGGTTTATTCGCCACGCCAGCTTGTTCAGCACCGGCGAGGCCTGCCCGGAAGTGAGTGCAGAAGCAAGCCAGGATTCGGTAGATGGCGTGGTGACAAATGCGCAGTCGGGCTGCGGGCTGCTGATGACCGAGTTCACCTCAGCTGATGGCCTCTCGCGGATGCGGGAGAGCAAGCGGCGGCGCTACCTGACGTTTTATGACGACGAGCACCCGATCGGGGCGCAACTGTTCGGATCGAATCCTGAAACCCTGGCCGATGCGGCGCGGATTGTGGAAGAGACGGGCTTTGACACGGTGGACCTGAACCTGGGCTGCCCGGCCAAGCGGGTGGTGGGTTGCAACGGCGGCTCTGGCCTGTTGCGCGATCTGCCCAAGATTGGGGAGATCTTTCGCGCCGTGCGCCGAGCGGTCACGATTCCCTTCACCGTGAAGTTCAGGATGGGCTGGAACGAGAAGCAGATTGTGTGCGTGGAACTGGCGCGGATGGCCGAGGCGGAGGGGCTGGCCGCGGTGGCGCTGCACGCCCGGACGCGCGAGCAAGGCTACAGCGGCCAGGCGCAGTGGGAGTGGATTGCCGCGGTAAAGCAGGCCGTGGGGATTCCGGTGATCGGTAACGGTGACATTCGCACCCCGGAAGACGCGGCGGCGATGGTGGCGCAGACGGGCTGCGACGCGGTGATGATTGGGCGGGCAGCGGCGGCGAATCCGTGGATTTTCAGGCAGATTGCGCAGTACACGGCGACGGGCAGCTACGAGCGGCCCACGGTGGAAGACCGTTACAGAATGATCCGGTCTTACTTTCAGATGCTGCTGGCCGAGGCCTGCAAGGATCTGCCCCGCGACGGGCGCATGGGCGAGACGGCCGGAAAAATGAAGCAGTTTGCCACCTGGTTTACGCACGGCGTGCCGGGAGGCGCGAAGCTGCGGGCTGCCATCTACCAGGCGCGCACCGGGGCCGAAGTACTGGCCCAGGTGGAGCTGTTCTTTGCGGCGCGGCGGGCGGAATGCATGGATTCCGAGCTGGCGCCTGAAGACGAGGCGCAAGGCTTTGTCGAGACTGCTTTCACCTGCGATTCGATGGATAGTTAAACCCTTCGCGCAGCGGCAGATTGAACCGCGAGTCTTCTTGTTCTTATCTTCAATGGAATACGGTGGGGGCAGCCCTGCTGAGATTTGACCTCTATGGCAGTTTCTACGCTACGGGCAGCCTGATGGTGGCGCGGGCGCCTTCGCCGTCGTCGCGGTTTTGCAGCTGAATCTCGCCGCCGTGAGCACGGGCGATCTGCTGGGCCAGGGCCAGGCCTACGCCGCTACCTGAGGGCTTGGTGGTGTAGAAGGGGACGAACAGGTTGTCGGCATTGGCGATGCCCAGACCCCGGTCTTCAATGGCGACCAGCAGGCTGGAGCCGGCAAGCCGCCAGCTTACGCGCACCGGCAGGGCGTCAGTGGCCAGCGACGCGTCCACGGCATTGGCCAGCAGGTTGATGAACATCTGCTCCAACTGGTCGGGGTCGGCGTGGAGCGTGACGGGCGACCCCGGATCGAGCAGGATCGGCACGCGCTGTTCAAGCAGAACAACCCGCTCCAGCAGGGCCGCGAGCGAAACCTGTCTGAGTTGCGGCGGGGGCAACTGGGCCAGCAGCCGGTACGACTGGACAAAGCGGTGCAAGGAGTCTGCGCGGCTTTCCACCACGCCTAGGCCGCGGCGAAAGTCGCGCAGGGTGGCATCTTCGCCCCCCATTTGGTTGACGCGCGCAAGCAGGCTGCCGGCAATGGACTTGATGGGCGCGAGCGAGTTGGAAAGCTCGTGGCCCAGCACCCGGATGAGGCGCTTCCAGGCGATCTGTTCCTCTTCCTGGAGCGGCAGGCTCACATCGGCCAGCAACAGAAGCGTGTGGGGCACGCCATCCTGGCGGAAGTCCGCCTTGCGCAGCAGCCAGCGCGTCGATTTGGAACCGAAGGAGTGAATGGACTGGTCAGGGGCGGCGAGCAGGTTTTCCAGGCCCAGTTCGTGCGCGGAGTGGCCGAAGCAGCGCGCATGCGGCAGACCGAGAAGATTGACGCCGGCGTTGTTGACCAGTTGCAACAGGTCTTCGCGGTCAAAGGCGAAGATGGGCGCGTGCATCACTTCGAGGATGCGGGCCAGCAGCGCAGTGGCCTCAAGCGAGCGTACGCGCTGCTTCTGCAACAGGTCGGCAAGGGCGTTGGTCTCCGCGGCCAGTTCGCCAAGCGCGTCCTGAGAGCCTGCCCCGCGCGCGCGGAAGGAGTAATCGCCCTCGCGCAGGGACGAGACGACGTTGGAGAGCGTTTGCAAGGGGCGGATGAGGCTATCGATGAGCGCGGCAGCTACCAGGGCAAGATAAATGAGCAGGCAGGCGGCGAGCAGAAGAGCCGGCCCGAGGGAAATTTTATGCTGGTAAAAAAGCAGGGCTGCAAGCAGGAGCGCGGGCAGCGTCAGCAGCAGGCAGAAAAGCCACGCCCGGCGGACCACCGAGCGCCGGTTTCTGCGCAATAGCTTTTCATAGCCCATATTTTTCGATACGGCGGTAGAGAGCGGCGCGGCTGAGCCCCAGTGCCTCGGCGGCCTGCGAGATGTTGCCGTCGCAGCGGCGAAGCACTTTGCGGATGAGCAGGGTTTCGACCGCGTCGATGCTCATGTTTTCAAACGAGGTCTCGGACGGCCGCGCAGCGGCGATGGCAAGGTTGGCCGGCTCGACCTCATTGCCCCGGCAAAGCAGAAGGGCGCGCTCCACGGTGTGCTCCAGTTCGCGCACATTGCCCGGCCAGGCATACTGCATCATCTGCTGCATGGCGGAGGGAGAGAAGCCGTCGATCTGCTTGCGATAGCGGGTGCGGTTGCGGTTGAGAAAGTGCGTGGCCAGCAGGGGAATGTCTTCGCGCCGGTCGCGCAGCGCGGGCAGGTGAATCTCCACCGTGTTGATGCGAAAGAGCAGGTCTTCGCGAAAGTTGCCGGCCTTAGCCTCTTCCTGCAGAAGAGAGTTGGTGGCGGAGAGAATGCGCACATCGACGCGGCGGGTTTGCGAGGAGCCGACGCGCTCCAGTTCGCCGGTTTCAAGAACGCGCAGCAGCTTGGCCTGCTGGCGCAAGGGGACATTGGCAATTTCGTCCAGAAAGAGCGTACCGCCGTTGGCCAGCTCGAAGCGGCCGATGCGGTCAGTGCGCGCATCAGTGAATGCGCCCTTGACGTGGCCGAAGATCTCGCTCTCAAAGGTTCCCTCGGGTAGACCGCCGGCGTTCACGGCCACCAAAGGCATGCGGGCGCGCGGCGAGGCGGCGTGGAGCAGGCGGGCGACGATTTCCTTGCCGGTGCCATGCTCGCCGGTGATGAGCACGTTGGCATCGGAGGGCCCGATCTGGGCGATGAGTTCCAGCACCGGCTGCATGGAAGGCGCGCCGGCCACAAACTCCGGCATGCCTTCGGCGAGGAGCAGGCGGTTCTCAAGTTCCAGCTGGCGCGCGCGCCGCAGGGCGCGATGCAGCTCGGCATGGACGCGGATGAGCGAGACCAGGCGCTCGTTCTCCCACGGCTTTTGCACAAAGTCGCGGGCCCCGCGCTTGATGGATTCGACAGCCAGGTCGATGTTGCCCCAGGCAGTCATGACGATGACCGGCAGGCGGGCGTCGAACTCCTGGATGCGGGCCAGCAGATCGAGACCCTCTTGGCCGGAGGTGGTGTCGCGGGTGTAGTTGAGGTCGATGAGCAGCACATCGTAGTCCGCGTGGCCGAGTGCCTCAATCAGCAACTGCGGCGAGCGGACGCAGTCTACGCGGATGCCCTGCGGGGTAAGCAGCAGTTCGACGGCCTCGAGGATATGAGGCTGGTCATCGGCAACCAGAACCCGGATTGGCTCTTGCTTACTGGAGATGTTCTGCCTCCACCTGGCCGGACTTTGCGTCGGAGATCGAGATGCCGTACTCCTCTAGAATTGCGCCGGTCGCGCGCCGCACTTCAATGCGCGCTTTTTCGTATGCGGTTTCGGCGGTGACCAGGGCGGACTCGGCCAGAGCCAGATCGTGGTCGGCCGACAGGGTCTGCTGGTTCGATCCCGCGCCCAGTTTCTGTTCCTTCTGCATGATATCGAATGTTTTCAGCGCCAGGTCGCGGGCATGGCGGGCGGACTCCACTCCGCTGGCCCCCTGCTCCAGGGCATAACGCGCATTCTGCACCTCGATGCGGATGCGCTTTTTCAACTCTTCAAGATACACCTGCGACTGGCGGTACTCGAGCTCAGTGCGGTACTGGTCAGCCTTGGCGATGCGGTTGCGCAAGGGAACATTCAACTGAAGGCCCACCTGATACTCCGGCGAGGAGTAGTTGAAGGCATTGTCCACCGCCCCGGTAAAGCCTGTAGGAACATTGGTGAGAGGAGTTTTGTTTGCGGGGTTGGCGGTGCCGGCGTATCCGGTTCCGGCATAAAAGCCGTAGGCTGTGAGCGTGGGCAACAGTGCGTTGCGCGCGGTTTTGCGGCTGAGCTCACTGTTTTCCAGAACCAGGCTCGACTCCAGCAGTTCCGTGCGGTTCTTGAGGGCGTCGGCAATCATGTCCTGCACCGGGGCGGATTTAGTCTCCACCTGGGTGCCGATGTGATCCACCGGAACCACCGGCATCTCCTGAAGAACCGGGTCGTCGAGCGAGCGGGTGATGGCATTCTTCATGTACAGCTCCTGCAGCTCGAGATTGGTGCGGGAGACGGTAAGGTCCTGCTCGCGCGTGGCCACGTCGCCCTCCGCTTTAAGCACATCCATCTCCGGAATTGCCTGCAGGCCAAACTGCTTGCGGCTGATGTCCAGGGTCTGGCGGGCAAAATCCATGGAGCGCTCGCCGACCTGCTCGTTATCATAGGCGCTGACCAGGTCCCAGTACAGATCGCAAATCTGGGTCACGGTGGCAATCACCTGGGCGTGAAACGCAATGTCAGAGACTTTCTGGTTGGTCTTGGCAATGCGCAGGTAGCGCAGGTTCGTCCCCAGGCCGAAGCCGGACAGCAACTGCTGCTGCACATAAGCCTGGAAATAGGAGTTCAACTGCGGATTCAGGGTTTGATTGGGGCTGTTGGTGGTTTGACGGTTGTTGTACCACTCCACCTGGAGACTGGCGCCGGTGGCATACGCCTGAGAAAAGGTCAGATTGGCCAGGACCGTATTCTGGTGGATGATGGGCACGCCATAGAGCGTCTGGTTGGGCAGCAGTTGCGAGGTGTGATCCACATAGGCATTGGCGGCGATATGCGGATCGTAGGTGCTGACCGAGGAACCTGTGCCCAGAGTGGATGTGACCAGGCCGGAAGCACCGGCTCCCGCGCCGCCTGCGCCGCTGGAAGTGCCGCCGGCCCCCGCACCGGAACCGCTGCCGAAGACGCCGCCCCCGGCACCGCCCGGCGTTCCGGACACGACGCCGGTATTGACGCCGCGCACCGAGCCGCCGGCCTGCGTACGCAGAACATCCATCTGCGCGATGGGCAAGTTGTAGCGCGCAATGACCAGGTCGAGGTTGTTTTCCAGAGCAAGATCGATGGCGTCGTGCAAGGAGAGATACAGCTTGCCGTTGCGCACCAGCGAATCAAGGCGCGGAGAGTTCGCCAAGCTGGGCGGAGAAACGGCCTTGCCGCGATACGCGTCGATGGGGTTGCGGGAAGGCCGCAGCAATTCGTTAAAGGGAATCTGCGCGGCAGGTGCCTGGGTAGCCGCGGCAGGCGTCTGCTGTGAAGGCGCCGCAGCAGGCGCAGACTGTACAGCCGCAGGTTCCACGGCGAAGGCCAGATTCACTTGCAACAGAAGAATCGCAGCTACAGCTTGGATGCATTTAACCGGACTTGACTTGGATACGTTCACTTGGCGCTGGCCTCCGTTGCCTGTACTTCAAGGGTTTCATCGCGCGTGAGCCAGCCGTCGTGCAGTTCCAGGATGCGCTTGCCGTAGCGTGCGTTTTCCTGGGAGTGCGTGACCTGGACGATGGTGGTTCCCTGGCGGTTGAGTTCGCGAAAAAGTTCCATGATTTCGCGGGCCTGCGTGGAATGCAGGTTGCCGGTGGGCTCGTCTGCCAGCAACAGCTTGGGCGCGTGGACCACGGCGCGGGCAATGCCCACCAGTTGCTGCTGGCCGCCGGAGAGCTGCGAGGGAAAGAGATCCTTCTTGGCCACGATGCGGAAGCGGTCGAGAATGTCGGCCACCATGCCCTGGCGCTCATTGACGGGCAGGTTCTTGTAAGAGAGCGGCAGGTCAATGTTCTCCGCCACGGTGAGGTCGTCCAGCAGGTGATAACTCTGGAAGACCATGCCGATGCGCTGGCGAGCCAGGTCAGCGCGCTGCTTGCGGTTGAGCTTGTGGGCCGGGGTTTCGTCAAACCAATACTCGCCGAGCCAGCCGTCATCGAGCAGGGCCAGCACATTGAGCAGCGACGACTTCCCTGCCCCGGACGGACCCATCACGGTGACGAACTCGCCTTCCTTGATGGTGAGCCCAACGCGGCGCAGCACCCAGGTTTCCGTGTGGCCGCCTTTGTAACTTCGTTCTACGTTTTTCAGTTCGATCATGATGTGCGATTTACTCCAATCTCAAATCTTATAAGGCTATTCGGTTCTCAATGCCTGCATGGGTTCGACCGCGGCGGCGCGGCGGGCGGGCAAGGCCGCTGCCAGAAGGACCATGATCGCGGTAAGCGCCACGGCCCCGGCGAGAGTGAACGGGTCAAATGCGGTGACGCCGTAGAGCTGGCTGCTGAAAAGGCGGGCCAGTGCTACGACTGCGGGAAGCGCCAGTGCGGTGGCAACGGCCGCTATGATGGCCATTTCGCGCACCACCAGGGCAATGACGCTGGAGCGCTGCGCGCCCAGGGCCAGGCGCACGCCGATCTCGCGGGTGCGCTGCTCAGTGGAGTAGGCGAGCACGCCGTAGAAACCAACCGCCGCAAGAATCATGGCGAGTATGGAAAAGCCGATGGCGAGAAAGGCCAGTGCGCGCTGGTCCGCAGTGCTGATGTTCACCTGATCTTCCATGGTACGCAACCCGTCGACAACCAGCGTGGGATCGAGCTGATGAATGGTCTGGCGGATTGCGCCTTCCACCATCTCTGGAGACTGCACGGTGCGCACGTAGACCGTGACGCCCCCCGGATGAGGCTGCTGCAGATAAGGCTGGTAGACGCCCGGGCCCATGTCGGTGTGCAGATTCTGGTGTCTTACGTCGCCTACCACGCCGACGATGGTGGTGTCGGGATGAGTGTCGGGGCCACTGCCCTGACCCAGCAAACGGCCCAAAGCGTTTTGCGGCGAGCCGTAGAAGCGCCGGGCCAGCGCCATGTTGACGATAGCCACCTTGGGCTGGCCCTGCACGTCGGATGCGGTGAAATCGCGGCCAATGAGGACCGGCTGGCGCAGAGCGGCAAAGTAGCCGGGCGAGATCCACGGAGTCTCAAAGTGCATGTCGTCAACTTCCGCCGGCTTGTATCCCTGCACGGTAAAGCTGGAGCCGCTTGAATCGCCGACGAGCTCGGGATCGTTGTTGGCGGCGACCTGGGTGACGCCGGGGATGCGGCGCAACGAGTCGAGAGCATTGGTGACGATCTGCGCGGAGCGGTCTTCGCCGTAACCTGAGATGCTTGGATCGAGCGAGAATGTGGCGAGGTTTTGGGTTTCGAAACCGGCGGACTGGTGGCGGAGATTGTCGAGCGTGCGCACGAACAGCCCCGCGCCGCCGAGCAGCAGAACGCTGAGCGCGATCTGTGCGCCGACGGCCAGCTTGCGGAAGCTCTGCGAGCCTTTGCTTGCGGTTCCCGTATTCTGACGCAGTGCCTGGGCCAGCTCAGGACGCAGGAAATGAAGCACCGGAGCGATGCTGAACAGCAGGCTGGTCACAATGGAAACTGCGAGAGTGAACAGGAATATGCGCGCATCGATGGACGCGGAGTAGGGCTCGTTGCCGGGATCGGCGCTGGTCATCAGGCGCACCAAAGTTCCGGCCACGACGGGCGCAAGAGCCAGCCCCGCGGCGGCTCCCGCAGCGCCCAGCAGTCCGCCCTCAACCAGCAATTGCGAGACGATGCGGACGCGCATGGCGCCGAGCGCATAGCGCATGGACATTTCCCGCGCGCGGCCCGCGGCACGGAGCAGAAGCAGCGTGGCCACGTTGATGGCGCAGATGGCCACCAGCAGGCTGGCCATGCTCATGAGGATGATGAGCGGCATCTTCAACTCCATCCGTTCAGGGGCATAGCCGGTGGAGTCGTCCAGAACCTGGAGACGCGAATTGTCGAGGAAGTTCTTCTTGAAGCGCTCGGACCGCGCCGTGTAGAGAGTCAACTCATAGGCGCGGAGCGAGTGCCAGAGCGGCCCCAGGCCGGCCTCGGCTTGCGTGTTGATCACGCCCGGCTTGCGGCGCGCCACCAGCGTGAGCCAGATGGACTGATGATTGTTCAGGTTATCGCGGGGCGCATCCCAGGGCATGGCCACCTCCAACATGCTCATGGGGATGAACACGCCGGGGCGATAGCCGCCAATCGCGGTATGAAAGTTCTCCGGAGCCACGCCGAGGACAGTGAAGGGGTGGCCGTTGATCAGCACCAGCTGGCCAACCACATCGTGCGAGGCGGAGAAGCGTGTCCGCCAGTAGTCGTAACTGAGCACCACAACCGGATTGGCGTTCTTGGACGTATCGTCCTGCTGCGTGAACAGGCGGCCGACTGCGGGCTTGAGCCCCAGCAACTGGAAGAAATTGCCGGTGACCACTTCGGCGTCCTTGTTTTCAGCCTGGTTGCGCCAGGTGACGCCGACGCCGGTGCGGTCCGCGGCCAGGATTCCCTGAAAGACCTGGTTCTGATCGCGCAGGTCCTTGTACATGGGATAGGAAAAATAGTTATGCCCGTCGCCGCCGAAGCTGCTGGTGGTACCGGAGAAAGCCCCGGTCCACACAAAGCGCACCAGTTCTTTTGGCTTATCGACGGGCAACATGCGCAGCAATACCTGATCGAAGAGCGTAAAGACCGCCGCGTTGGCGCCGATGCCAAGAGCCAGAGTGGCGATCACGGTAAGCGTGAAAGCCGGCGACTTGCGCAACTGGCGCAGTGCGTAGCGAATGTCTTGCAGCAGCTTGTTCATCTCTATCTCCTCAACAGCGAGTTATTCAGTGCGCAGGGCCTGCATGGGCTCAATGGAAGCGGCGCGGCGGGCAGGAATGAAACCTGCCGCGGTGGCGCACAAAGCAAGGATTACGGTGGCGCCGGCAAGAGACAGCAAGTCGTAGCTGCCCACGCCGTAAAGCTGGCTGGCCATGAGATGTCCGGCGAAGAGTGCGGTGGGAATGCCCAGGGCAAGGCCAATGAGAATCTGCCAGAAGGCGCCGCTCAGCACCATGGACACAACGCTCTGCCGCGTGGCTCCGAGGGCCATGCGGATGCCGATCTCACTGGTGCGTCGGGCGACGAAGTAGGACATGACGCCGTAGAGACCGACCGAGGCGAGGATGAGCGCCAGAATGCCGAAGACGCTGGTGAGGCGCGCGACGAGACGGTCCTGACTGAAGTTTCCGTCTACCTGGAAATCCAGCGAGTTGAACCGTACCACGGTAAGATTTGGATCGATGGCGGCCAGTGTTTTGCGGGCCAGGACTTCCGCGTCCTGCTGCGGCCGGTTGAAATCGAGAATGATGGAATTGACGTACATGGAGCTGTTTTCGCCCGCAATATTATCCGGCTCCTTGAAGCCGGTGTATGCCTGCCCCTGCATGCGCAGAAAGACGGGTTGGATTTCATCGCGCGGAGTGGTCAGCTTGAAGTCGGCGAAAACTCCCACAATTTCAAAAGCGCCTGAGTATTGCGTAGTATAGACGCCGAAATGCTTGCCGATGGGATCCTGGTTGGGGAAAAAGTGCCGGGCAAAGACCTGATTGACGAGGGCGACCGGCTGCGAGGTAGGAGTGTCCTGCTCAGTAAAACCACGGCCGCGCAGAATCGGCACACCGATGGAATCGAGAAAGTGCATGCTGACGCGATCCCAGGTGGAATCGCAATGGGCATTCGGACCCGGCGCGGGATGGCCCTGCTGAATGACACAACTGCCCCAATTGTTGCCTTCGAGAGGGCTGAAATTCGCCAGGCTTACATGGGCCGCGGCGGGCAGCGCGGAGAAGCGGTCTTCAATTTGCCGGTAAAGCGCGGGTAGCCGGTCGACGGTATAGCCGGCGTCGTGCGGCGAGAAGTGGAGCACGTAGCGGTTGGCAGTGGCAAAGCCGAAGTTCTGGTGCTCCAGATTGTTGAGCGACCTGGTCATGAGGACCGCTCCAGTGAGCAGGACAACCGACAAGGCCACTTGAAAGACGACCAACGCCCTTTGCGGAAGCGAGGAGCGGTCACCTGCGGAGCGGTTGACGCCGCGCAGCGCCTCGGCTGGCTGCACATGAGACGTCATCCAGGCCGGGGCAATGCCGAAGACAACACCGGTAAGAAGCGAAACAAGGAACGCGAATCCCAGCACGGGCAGCGATGGACTGGCCTGGACGGGCATATTTCTGGCGATGGGAAAAGCCAGGGAAAGCATCATGTGCGTCCCTGCATAGGCAACGGCTAGGCCAGCCGCTCCGCCAATGACGCTCAACAGGACGCTCTCGGTAAGAATCTGGCGGATGAGCCGGCTGCGCGCCGCTCCGAGGGCCATGCGCACCGACACCTCGGCACGCCGCGCCGTGCTGCGCGCCAGCAGCAGGTTGGCAATGTTGGCGCAGGCGATCAGCAGCACCACGCTGGAGAGGATCATGAGCAGGCGCAGGCCGGAGCCGGTCTGCGCCTGCAGTTTCTGGATGCCGCCGCCCGCGGGAGCCAGGACAACATGCTGCCTGGGAATCACGGCAGCGCCGCCATTGTCAGTGAACGCTGGGCGCGTGCCCATCCATTGACGCAGCAGAATGGAGAGTTTGGTTTGCAGGGCGGCTATATTGACGCCGGAACGCACCCTTCCCAGCGGATAAAGCCAGCTAGTGTCGTCATGGTGCATCAGGGTGGAAGTTGCCCCTTCAATAACGGGCTGTGTCGCCAGGGGAAGCCAGAAATCGGGCGGAATCGGCACAACGCGATCGCCAAAAAATCCCGGCGGCGCAATACCCGCAACGGTGAAGGGATGCGTCTGCACAAAAACCGTTGAGCCTACGATGCCGGGATTGCCGGCGAAGTCCGACTGCCAGGACTGATAGCTGAGGACGATGGCCGGCGCGGCTCCGGGCGTGTCATCGCTCTCACTGAGCGCACGGCCGGCAAAGGCGCCCACGCCAAGCGTGGAGAAGTAGTTGCCTGAGACATATTCCCCGCGCATGGGCCTGGCCGGCTCCGCTCCGCCGCGCACGCTGAGGCTGGCCCCGCCGGCCTGCACCGCGGCCAACTGCTCAAACTCCGGCGCCGACTGCTTGAGATCGAGATACGCGTCGTAGGAGAAGAGACCGAAGTCGCCGTTATCGTTTTGAAAACCACCGTAGTAACAGCAATCGGCGGTGTCGCCGATGCGATAGAGGCGCGAGGGATCGGACACGGGGAGAGAGCGCAGCAGAATGCCCTGCACCAAGGTGAAGATGGCCGTATTGGCGCCGATGCCCAGCGCCAGCGTAACGATCACGGTGAGCGTGAAGCCCGGCGAGCGGCGCAACTGGCGCAGTGCGTAGCGAATGTCCTGAAGCAGCGTGTTCATTCCGGTCTCTCCTCGTACATTCGTTATTCGGTGCGCAGGGCTTGCATGGGTTCAATGGAAGCGGCGCGGCGGGCGGGAATATAACCAGCCGCTGTGGCGCACAGAGCCAGCACGCAGGTTGCACCCGCCAGGGCCAGCGGGTCGTAGCTGCCCACGCCGTACAGCATGCTGGCCATGAAATGAGCGGCAAGCAACGCCGCGGGAATACCCAGGGCGAGACCAATGAGAATCTGCCAGAGCGCGCCGCGCAGCACCATGGCCACAACGCTTTGCCGCGTGGCTCCGAGCGCCATACGGATGCCGATTTCGCCGGTGCGGCGCGCGACGAAGTAAGACATGACGCCGTAAAGACCGACCGAGGCAAGGATGAGCGCGAGGATGCCGAACAGGCTTGTGAGCCGCGCGATGAGGCGCTCCTGATTGAAGTTGTCTGCGACCTGCGCATCGAGCGAACGGAGGTCCATCACGGTGAGATTGGGATCAATGCCGGCCAGCGTGTGACGAATCAGCGCATCAGCGTTCTGCTGCGGCTGATTGAAGTTGAGAATAATTGAATCGATGAACATGGATTGCGTCTCGCCCGAATCCATTTGCGACATGTTATAGGCAAGCTTCTGCGAGAGCGGGCGCAGGTAAACGGGGCGGATGTTACTGCGCGGATTGTTCAGCTTGAAGTCGGCAAAGACGCCCACGATTTGCCAGCTACCGGAGAACTGCGGGAAATCGATGCCGAAGTGTTGACCGATGGGGTCCTGATTGGGAAAGAATCTCTTGACGAAGGTTTGATTGACGAGAACAACTTGGGGCGAATTCGCCGTATCCTGCTCCGTGAATCCGCGACCGCGGACGATGGGCACGCCGACGGCATCGAGAAAGTGCGTGCTGACGCGATCCCAGGTGGAACCGCAATGGGAGTTCGGCCCCGGCGCGGGATGACCTTGCTGAATGACGCACTCGCCCCAGTTGTCGCCTTCAAGCGGACTGTACAGCGCCATGCCAACGTGGGCCACGCCGGGCAGCGCGGAGAAGCGATCTTCAATTTGGCGATAGAGCGCGGGCACGCGATCGACGGTGTAACCAGCGCCGGCCGGGTCAAGATGCAATACGTAACGGTTGGATGTGGCGATGCCGAATTTCTGATTCTCCAGATTGGCCAGCGATTTGGTCATCAGGATGGCCCCGGCCAGCAGAACCAGCGACAGCGCCGCCTGAAAGACGACCAGGGATTTCTGCGGCAGCGAAGAGCGGTCGCGCGTGGAGCGGTTGACGCCGCGCAGTGCCTCGGCAGGCTGCGCATGGGAGGAAAGCCACGCGGGACCTGCGCCGAATAAAATGCCCGTGACCAGCGAGACCAGAAAAGCGAAACCGAGAATGGGCAAGGAGGGACTGGCGTCGATAGGAATGTTGCGCGCATCGGGAAATGCGAGAGCCAGGATGGTGTGGGAACCGGCATAGGCAACGGCCAGGCCGGCAAGCCCGCCAATGCAGCTGAGCAGCACGCTCTCCGTTAGAATCTGGCGGATGAGGCGGCGGCGGCCGGCTCCCATAGCCATGCGCACGGCCACGTCGGCGCGCTTGGTTGTGGCGCGAGCCAGCATAAGGTTGGCGATGTTGGCGCAGGCAATGAGCAACACGACCGAGGAGAGGATCATCAGCATCTTCAGACCCTTGCCGGTTTCCTGTTGCAGGTTCTGAATACCACCGCCTCCAGGCGAGAGAACCACATGCATCTTGGGAATGAGAGTCGATCCGCCGTTGGCGGTAAGCTGCGGGCGCGAGTAGAGCCACTGGCGTAGCACTCCGGTGAGCTTGGCCTGCAACACGCCGATATTGGTTCCGGGGCGGACCCTGCCGAGGGGATAAAGCCAGTGGGCCTCCGCATGATGGAGGAAGGAGCTGTCTCCGTGCACGTAGGGCTCGGTCTGGAGAGGCATCCAGAAATCTGGCGGGGTATCCGCGACACGGTCGCCGAAGAAGCCGGGCGGGGCGACGCCGACGACGGTGAACGGCCGGGCCTGGATATAAATGGTGGAACCAACGATGGAGGGATCGGCAGCGTAGTCACCCTGCCAGGTTTTGTAACTGATCACGGTGGCAGGCGCCGCGGTGGGCGTGTCGTCGGTGTCGCTGAAAATACGTCCTGCATAGGCGCCGAGGCCCAGCGTGGCGAAGTAGTTGCCGGAGACGAATTCTCCGGTCAGGGATTTCGCCAGTTCGTTGCCGCGGCGCACGGTCCAACGGTTCCGCCCGGACTGTACTGCAGCCAATTGCTCAAACTCCGGCGCGGAGTTTTTGAGGTACTGATAGAGGTCGTAGGAGAAGATGGAGAAGTCGCCTGTGTCGCCGGCATTGCCGGGAAATCCGCCCTCCACGCAGCATTCGTCATTGTCGCCGATGCGATAGAGGCTGGAGGGATCGGTGACCGGCAGCGAGCGCATCAGGATGCCGTGCACCAGCGTAAAGATGGCGGTATTGGCGCCGATGCCCAGCGCCAGCGTGACAACCGCGGTGAGCGTAAAGCCGGGCGATTTGCGCAACTGGCGCAGTGCGTAGCGAATGTCCTGAAGCAATTGATTCATCAAGTCTCTTCTCCGTTGGCGTGTGGCGCTGATTCGTTACTCGCTTCGCAGCGCCTGCATGGGTTCAATGGATGCGGCGCGGCGCGCAGGCACCAGGGCCGCACATGCAGAAACAACAACCATGGCCGCAATGGCCAGAGCAAAGCTGACCGGATCAAAGGGAGACATCTGGTAGAGCATCGATTTGAGCGGACGCGCGGCCAGCACCGTGAGCGGAATGCCCACAGCAAGCCCCGCCAGCAACACCCACAGGCCTTCGCGCATGACCATGGCCAGCACCTGGCCACGGCTGGCTCCCAGCGCCATGCGAATGCCGATCTCAGTGGTGCGGCGGCTGACGCGGAAGGAGTGCATGCCGTAGAGGCCGGTGGCGACGAGTAACGCAGCGAGAAGGCCGAAGAATCCCCCCATGGCGGCAAACATGCGCTGCTTCTCGTAGGACTGCTCGAATTGCTGCTGCTGGGTCATCGGCATTTCGAGCGGGATGTTGGGATCGAGCGAGGCGACGGCCTGGCGGATCTCCGGCTGAATGCTGAGGGCGGAGCCGCGGGTGCGGACCTCGACGTTCATGGTGCTGAGCGCAGGGGCCTGCATGCAGGCTTGATAGGACATGGGCATCGGCTTCTCGTCGACAGAGGTGAATTTGCTGTCGCGGACCACGCCGACGATGGTGAAGTGGAATGGGCCGATGTCGATGTGGTGGCCGAGGGGGTTGGTATTGGCCAGAAAGCGTTTCACGAAGGTTTCGTTAACCAGGGCGACGTACGGCGAAGTTTGGGTATCGGATTCGCTGATGTCGCGGCCGGCGAGAATGGGAACGCCCATGGTGTGGAAGAAGCCGGGGCCGACATCATTGGAGCGAACATGCTCGCCCGGGCGCACAACACCATCGAGCGTGAGGCCGCGGTTATTGCTCCCGCCTGAGCCGGGACGCTCGTCTGCTACGGATACAGCCTCGACGCCGGGGACTTCGCGGATGCGCTCAAGGAGGGTGCGATAGAAGGGGTGCGCATCGGCTTGACCCTGCGGGGTAACACCAAAGACGAATAGCTCCTGGGCAGGCATACCGAGATTTTCCGTGGCGTAATTGCGCAGGGTGCGCATGAGGAGCAAGGCGGCCATGAGCAGCACCAGGCAAACAGCCACCTGACCGGCAAGCACGATGCGTCCGCCGAAAGCGCGGGTTCTGCTTGCGGTCAGTCCGGTTGAACTGGACCGCAGCACACCTGCAACCGGCGCGCGCATGGCGCTCAACAGGGGAACGAGGCCGAAGGTTAAAGCTGCCAGTGCCGAGAGAAGCAAAGTAAACAGGAGGACGGTGCGATCCGGGCTGAGGCCGGTCTCAATGCCCGACCACGAGGACAACATGCGTGTGGCTGAAAGCGCGAACATCCAGCCCAATGCGGAACCGGCCGTTACCAGCAGGACGCTCTCGCAGAGCAACTGGCGGAAGATGGCTGCCTTGCCTGCCCCGATCGCCAGGCGCAGGCTGAATTCGCGCTGCCGCACGGTGTTGCGGGCCTGCACCATCATGGCCACGTTGGTGCAGGCGATCAGCAACACCAGGGCGACCAGGCCCATGAGAATCCGCACCGGCTCGCGATATTCGCGGTCGTAGCCGGCGATGCCGCGGACCGGCGTGAAGTCAAGAAGCGGCTTCCAGACGCGAGGGTTGATCGTGCCAAGGGCCTGCTGAACGATCTGGCCGAAGGTTCCGGCAAGAGCCTGCTGCGCCTGGAGCGGTGAAACCCCGGGGCGGAGACGGGCCATCATGCGCAGGCACCACCAGGTGGGAGTTCCGTAGAGCGAGTTGTCGGCCTCGGGCGCACCCCAGGCGTTGAGCTCGGGACGGGTCTGGAGGGGAATCCAGAAGTCGGTGCTGGTGGCAGGCTCGACACCATGGAAGCCGCGCGCGGTAACACCGACGATAGTGAGAGGAACGCCTTTGACGTAGAGGGTCTGGCCGAGGATGGCAGGATCGCGCGAGAAGCTGCGGGTCCAGTAGTCATAACTGAGGACGGCGAGAGGCGTGTGATTCTTCTCGTCATCGAGGGAGAAGCCGCGTCCGAGGGCCAGAGGTACACCAATTCCGGAGAAGAAGTTTCCGCTAACCTCATCGCCTTCGGCCTGTTCAGGTAATTCGCCATGGCGGACCGCAGTGCTGCCGGAAAAGCTGAGGGGGACATATGCGACGAGGTCCTGGAAGACGTCAGTGCGCTGGCGAAGTGCTTCAAAGACAACCTCGGGAAATGTGGAGTTGGCGTCGACGGTCCCGGTTCCGGGGGGCGGGCTGAAGCCCTGTGCCAAGCGGACAATGGTAAGGCTCTCAGGGTGGCTGACGGGCAGCAACTGCATCAGGATCGCGTTCATCACACTGAAGACCGCGGTGTTGGCGCCGATGCCAAGCGCCAGCATCAGCACCACGATGAACGTGAAACCGGGCGACTTGCGCAACTGGCGAAGCGCGTAACGCAAATCCTGAAGCAGTGAGTGCATTGCTGTTTCTCCTATTCGGTCCGCAAAGCCTGCATAGGTTCGACTGCCGCTGCTCGTCGCGCCGGAATCACTGAAGCGGCAAGCGCCAGCAGAAATATCGAAATGGCCGCGAGTGCGAAGACAACCGGATCCAGCGGGTCCACTTCAAACAACAAAGAACGCAACAGCCGCGTGGCAAAGATCGCGGCAACAGCTCCGATGCCGCAGCCGATCAGGCCCAGCCGGGCACCGGAGACGAGCACCAGACGCATGACGCCATTGCGCTGCGCGCCGAGGGCAAGGCGAATGGCCATCTCCTGAGTGCGCAATGCGGCGGAGAAGGCGATGACGCTGTAGATGCCGAGCAGCGCAAGCAATACAGCCGCAGCGGCAAAGCCGGAGATGATGGCGGTATTGAATCTTCGCGGCGCCTGACCCTCGGCAACGACGCGGTCCATGGATTCGATATCGGTAAGGGGAAGCTGGGGATCGATGGAGCGGACCACGGCGCGCAGGGAGCCGGTCATCTGTTCAGGCGGCATCTGGGCGCGCATCACGATAGAGCCGGCCCGGCCCGTGAGCATGCTGGGAGACGCGAACGATCCTGCGCCGGGTTTTACCTGGCTGGCTGGAATGTAGAACTGCTCGCCGGTTTGCACATCCGGCGCAAGTTCCCTGACTGGCCCAATCTCTCCAACAACTGTAAGCCAGGGCAGATTTGCTTCTTTCGGGCCGCGGTGGAGCCGTTTGCCGATGGGGTCCTGGCCAGGCCAGTAGTGCTCGGCCAGCGCCGTGTTCACAATGACCACCAGCGGGGCGTCGGCGTTGTCGGCAGTGGTAAAGCCGCGGCCGCGCACGATGGGAATGCCCTGCGCCTCAAAATAGTTCCCGATCACCTGCGGTATCCAGGCCAGATTCAAGCCTGCTCCCTTGGGAGCGATGTAATTGTCAGGGGTGAAGGTGCCCTGGAATTCTATGTCCGAGGAGGGCAGCATCGAGGTAAATCCCACCGCCTGCACGCCCGGCAGTTGCTCCAGCGTTGTGCGGAGGGCCAGATTGAATCCGTCAATGGCGGCCTGAGTAGAATATTGCTGTCGCGGAAGGCTGTAGGAGGCCGTCAGCGTGTGGTCGGCGCGGAAGCCGAGGTCGGTGGAGCGCATCATCTCAAAGCTGCGCAGTAGCAAGCCGGAAGCGGTGAGCAGAACCAGGGCCACGGCAATTTCAGCAATGACCAGAGCTGAGCGGAGGCGCGCGTGGCCGCTGCCCGCGGTGCCGGTGCGGCCGCCCTCTTTCAACGCCTCATTGACGCCGGTTCGCGCGGCGGCCAGCGCCGGGATCAGACCACACAAAAGGCCGGTCAGCACGGCCAGCGAGAGCGCGAAGGCAACCACATTGAAGTCGAGACCGATGGCGCTGACACGTGGAAGTGTCTCCGGAAGGAAGCTGACTCCCAGACGCAGGGCAACCGATGCGCATGCCAGTCCCAGGAGCCCACCGCCGACGCTCAGCAGCAGCGCCTCGACGAGGGATTGGCGAACAACAGCCGCACTTCTCGCGCCCAACGCCATGCGGACCGCAATCTCGCGGCGGCGGCGAATCACGCGCACCAGCAGCAGTCCGGCCATATTTGCGCAGGCGATAAACAGGACCACCGAGACGGCGAAAAAGAGGGTTCGAACCAGCGGCCGGGCCTCCGCGGTTGTGGCCTGATCGAGCGGCTGGACCGCCGGATGAATGCGACGGGCGGACAGAGCCGGCGGAAAGTTGCGCATGATCTCATCCGCCGCGCCAACCGCATCCTGCTGCGCCTGCACCGGAGTCACACCCGGCCGCAACCGCCCCACAAGGTAGAAGTTCCAGGCTCCCGCGCCCTGCACCAGTTCAGTCTGGGTGAGGTTCATCGGCACCCAGATTTCGCTGCGGTTCAGTTGGCCCGGAATCAGCGGGAATTCGAAGTCGCGCGGCATGACGCCGATAATCTCGTAGGGCTTGCGGTCGAGAAGTATCTTCTGGCCCAGGATGTGCGCATCTGCGTGGTAGCGGCTGTGCCAGGTTTGGTAACTGAGGATGGCGACTTGCTGCCTGCCCTCGTCTTCCTGCTCAGTAAACGTGCGACCCATGAACGGCGAGACACCAAGAGCCGGAATCATGCTGGCCGTAAGCCGGGCGGCGTTGATCAGCGCCGGATCCCCTGACCCGGAGAGTTCATAGGCAGTGGTTGTGTAACCGCCAATGCCCTGGAAAGCATGCGTGTCGCGTAGATAGGCCTGTACGCCGGGCGCCGTGACCCCGGGCGTCCCGCCGCCGTACTTGACGCCCTCCAGCCGATCGCCAAGCGTAACTAACCGGGAGGGATCAGGAAACGGCAAGGGGCGCAACAGCACGCCCTCGACAATGGAGAAGATGGCGGTGGTGGCGCCGATGCCGAAGGCCAGCGTGAGCACCGCTGTGAGCGCGAAGCCGGGCGACTTGCGCAGCTGGCGCAATGCGTAGTGAATGTCCTGGAGCAATTGACTCATCGCGTCTGTTCTCCTTTCGCTTGCCGTACCGGCCGGTTATTCGCTTCTCAGCGCTTGCATGGGTTCAATGGATGCGGCGCGGCGCGCGGGTAGCAGCGCCGCGCACGCTGAGACGACGATCATGGCCGCAATGGCGAGGGCAAAACTCACCGGATCAAAGGGAGACATCTGGTAGAGCATGGACTTGAGCGGGCGGGCGGCCAGCACCGTGAGCGGAATGCCCACGGCGAGCCCTGCAAGCAAAACCCACAGGCCTTCACGCATGACCATGGCCAGCACCTGGCCACGGCTAGCGCCGAGCGCCATGCGTATGCCGATTTCCGTAGTGCGGCGGCTGACGCGGAACGAATGCGTGCCGTAGAGGCCGGTAGCGACGAGCAGCGCGGCGAGAAGGCCGAAGAAACCTCCCATGGCGGCAAACATGCGCTGCTTTTCATAGGACTTTTCGAACTGCTCCTGCTGGGTCATGGGCTGTTCGAGCGGAACATTCGGATCGAGGGAGGCAACGGTCTTGCGCAGCTCCGGCAACGCGGCCATCGCCGCGCCGCGAGTGCGCACTTCAATGTGCGTGGTGCCCAGCGACGGCGCCTGCATGTCGGCGTAATAGGCCATGGGCCTCGGTGCCTCATCGACGGAACGGTACTTGCTGTCGCGCACCACGCCGACGATGTTGAACCGCTCATTCCTTCCGAGCTGATGGCCCAGGGGATTGGTGTTGGCAAGATATTTCTTCACGAATGTTTCATTGACCACCGCAACCAACTGCGTGTTTTGCGCGTCGGACCAGGCGATGTCGCGACCGGCAAGAATGGGCACGCCCATGGTGTGGAAGAAATTGGGGCCCACGTCGTTGGAGCGCAGCGACTCGCCTTGCCTGTTTACTCCATCAAGCATCAGGTCATTGTTATTGGACCATCCGGAGCCGGGACGGTTCGACGCCATGGAGACGGATTCCACCCCCGGGACCTGAGCCAGGCGATCCAGAAGCTCGCGATAGAAAACATGTGTATCCGTTTGCCCTTGCGGGGTGACGCCGAAAACGAGCAATCCGTCTGCGTTCATGCCGAGGTTTTGGGTGGTGTAGTTCTGCAGGGTGCGCAGAAGGAGACCTGCAGCCATCAACAGCACCAGACAGATGGCCATCTGTCCGGCGAGCACAATACGTCCGCCGAGAGCATGGGATCTGCTTTCGGTCAGGCCAGTGGAACTGGACCGCAGCACACCCGCTACAGGAGCACGCATGGCGCTCCACAAAGGGACAATCCCAAATGCCAGCGCAGCCAGAGCGGAGATGAGCAGCGTAAACAGCAGCACATTGCGATCCGGGCTGAGACCGGTTTCAATGCCCGACCACGTGGACAACATGCGCGTGGCCGAAAGCGCGAACATCCAGCCCAACGCGGAACCGGCCGCAACCAGCAGAAGGCTCTCGCACAATAACTGGCGGAAGATGGTTGCTATGCTGGCGCCGATCGCCAGGCGCAAGCTGAATTCGCGTTGCCGAACGATGTTGCGGGCTTGCACCATCATGGCCACGTTGGTACAGGCGATAAGCAGCACCAGAGCGACCAGCCCCATGAGAATCCGAACCGGCTCACGATACTGCTCGTTGTAGCCGGCGATGCCGCGCGCAGAGACAAAGTCCAGGAGCGGCATCCACTGTTTGGGATTGGCAGAGCCGACGGTCTGCTGCACGACCTCGCCGAATGTGCCGGCCAGCGCCTGCTGCGCCTGCGTGGGGGTGACCCCGGGACGAAGGCGGGCCATCGTGCGCAGACACCACCATTTTGGCGAACCGTAGAGCAAGTTCAATTGCGCCGGCGCGCCCCATGCATTCAACTCGGGGCGAGTCTGCAGTGGAATCCAGAAGTCAGCCGAGGTGGCCGGTTCGACGCCATTGAATCCGGGAGCGGCTACGCCCACCACCGTCATGGGAATGCTTTTGATATAGAGCGTCTGGCCCAGAATGGCGGGATCGCGCGCGTAACTCCTCGTCCAGTAGTCGTAACTGAGAACGACAACCTGCGTGTGGTTCTTTTCGTCGGCGAGCGTGAAGCCGCGGCCACGCTCCAACCGCGCGCCTATGCCGGAGAAGAAGTTGCCACTGACTTCCTCGCCCTCTGCCTCCTCGGGAAGTTCGCCATGACGGACCCCAACACTGCCGGTCGTGCTGAGCGGCACGTAGGCGATCAACTCCTCAAAGACATCGCTACGCTGGCGGAGGGCCTCAAAGGCAACCTCGGGAAGCGAGGTGTTCGAATTTCCGGTGCTGCTGGCTCCCGGGGCTTGCCACTTGCCATTGGCCATGCGCACGTAACTGAGGCCCTGGGGATGGCTGACGGGCAGCAACTGCATCAGGATCGCGTTCATCACGCTGAAGACCGCGGTATTGGCGCCGATGCCGAGCGCCAGCATCAGCACGACGACCAACGTAAAGCCGGGCGACTTGCGCAACTGTCGCAACGCATAACGAATGTCGTAAAACAAGGTCTGCATCCTGACTCCTTTCATTTCGGATTACTGCCCGAAACAAAGTGCCCGCATGAGTTCGACGGAAGCGGCACGAGCTGCAGCAACAATGCGACCAATCCCGCAGCCCGCGAAGTGCCTGACCGCATGGTATGGCGTGCTGCGATTGAGTACCGCAGTATCCCATTTTTCAGAATCGAAATCTCCACCCCACGGACGAAGACCTATCCGTGAGGACCCCGGACCTGGGGCGCCCATCGTTGAAATATCAACAAACAGTCAGGAAGTTACGCCTCGACTTCTTCTTCGAGCTTTTTGAGCTCATCGACCGAGACCACCTTTCCGTCAAACAGGTGCACTTCTCGCTGGGCGTGCTTGGCAAAACGCGGATCGTGGGTGACCATGCAGATGGTCGAGCCCTCGCGGTGCAGATCGGCAAGCAGGTGCATGACGGCCTCGCCGTTCTTGGAGTCGAGGTTGCCGGTGGGCTCGTCAGCGAGCAGAATGGACGGCGAACCGGCCAGGGCGCGAGCCACGGCCACGCGCTGCTGCTGGCCGCCGGAGAGCTGCGCGGGATAATGCTTCATGCGGTGGGCCATATTGACGCGCTCAAGCGCATCCTTGACGCGGCCCTTGCGCTCTGACGATGGCATGCCGGCGCGATAGGTAAGCGGCAGTTCAACATTCTCTTCAACGGTGAGATCGCCGATGAGATTGAAGCTCTGGAAGATGAAACCGATCTCCTGGTTGCGGATGCGCGAGCGGTCGCCGAAGTTGAGATTCTCGACAGGATTGCCGTTGAGCAGATACTTGCCGCCGGTAGGCGTGTCGAGAAGGCCGAGAATGGAAAGCAGCGTGGACTTGCCGCAGCCCGACGGGCCGGACATGGCCACATACTCGCCACGCGCGATGCTCAGGTTAATGCCGGAGAGCGCATGCGTCTCCACTTCGTCGGTGTAAAAGACCTTGGTCAGATCCTCGATTTCAATGAGCGTTCCGTTCGATGCCATTCTCTCCCCCAGTTGCCGGTTGTCAGTTGTGAGTGATCGGAGATCAGCGGTTGATCTCTGCTCCCAGTTCCTTGCTTCCTGTTCCACGTTCCCTGATACCTGTTTCCAGTTCTCTGTCAGGCAAAACCTATTCCAGGCGGATGCGGTCCTGGTTGTCCCAGCGCGACATATCGGAGAGGATCACGGAATCGCCTTCCTTTAATCCTTCGATGATTTGAATGTCGTTCACCGAGGCGCGGCCCACCTTGACCGGCACGCGCGTGGCTCCCTTGCCGTCCGGGTCGATCTTGAACAGACTGAGCGTGGAGTTCTCGTTGCCCAGGGCTGGCCGTCCAACAAAGAGCACATCGGTCATGCGTTCCAGGTCGATGGTTCCGTCCACGCTCAACTGCGGAACTGCGCCCGCAGGCAGAGGCCCATCCAGCATTACGTCAACGGTGCGCGTTCCGTTCACTACGGCGGGATCAATTCTGGTCACATGGCCGGGAATGACGCCGTTGTGGGTGTCAATGGAGGCGGGTTGGCCGATCTGGATGTCGCGGGCCTGGGTTTCGGCGATCTGCAAAGCCGCCTTGAGCTTGTCGAGCTCAATCACCTCGGCAACCGAGGTTCCCGCGGTCACATGCTGGCCCACCTGCACCGGAACAGCAAGTGGCGCGAGTGAGCCGGAGATGCCGGCTCTGACCTGAAGCGACCCCGCCTGCCTCTGATAGAGGGCCAGCAACGCTTTGGCCTGGTCAATCTTGGTCTGCTGAGAAGCCAGCTGGACCTCGATCGCCTTCTGGTTCACGTCAAGCTGCTCGATGCTGAGCTTGTGCTGGGCGGTCAGCTGGTCGGCAGTGTTCTTTGACTTGTTATAGGCGATACCGGCAATCACGCCCAGATCGAAGAGAGCCTTGTCGGTTTGCGCCTGCAACTGGTCCTGGGTATAGTCGGCATTCACCTGCGCGGCCGCGGTCTTCTTGTCCATCAGCGTACTTTGCAGCGTGGCCTGCAGGCTCTTGTAGTCAGCCTGTGCAGCTTTCAGCGCCAACTGCGCGTTCAGGAGCTCCTGATCAAGCTGCGGGTCGGCCAGATCCATCAGGATGGTGTCAGGCGTAACCTTGGCGCCGGGCAGGACACGAATGCGCACGACGGTCGAGTCGGTCTGCGCGGGGATGAGCTCGATAGAGTCTTCACGCGGGACAAGGCTTCCCGTAGACCCGCGAACCTGGCGGATCATGGGGCCGCGTTTGACCGTATCGGTCCAGATCGTGGAGCGGTCCACCGTGGGAGCAGCCGGTTTGAGCCGAGAAACGGCCACTATGGCTACGGTCAACAGAACCGCTGCGACGCCAGCCCATACAGCGTACTGGCGCATCTTTTTCTTTCGGAGGTCGGGGCGTGCGATATCCATCGCTACTACATATAGCACTTGCAGTGCCAAAGGGATATGACCGATAAACATAGAAAATAAGGATCTTAGCTAAGGCGGAGTGAGTGGTATGGCGATGGGAGTGACCGTTTCCAGTGCGGCACTGTCCGATTTCGGACACCCGGACGGAACCGGCGGACGATTGATCGGCAAAGACCAGCAGGCAAATCGCCAGAATCTCTTTGATTCCTTAATGGCGCAACAGCCTGGAAAACCAGGGAGGAGCGGCGGACGGTGGGCTGAGACGCACCATTTCGATGCCGATGTTGTCGTGGCCTCCGGCGGCCAGGGCCAGATCGAGGAGCGCCCTGGAAGCGGCTTCCGGAGTGAGATCCGGATTGACCGCGGCACGTTCGATCTCAACCTCGGAGACGTAGCCCCAAAGACCGTCGGAACAGAGCAGCAGGCTGTCGCCGGCCACGAGTGACAGCTTTTCAAGGTCGATCTCAACCTCGGGCTGGTGGCCGAGGCTGCGCGTGAGCACCGATGCGTCAGGATGGTTGAGCGCCTGCTCTGGAGTGATGAGATTGCGGTCAAGCAGCGCTTGTACCGCGGAGTGATCGTTGGTGATGCGGGTCAGTCGGCCATCGCGCACGAGATAGGCGCGACTGTCGCCGATGTGGCCGATCCAGGCATGAGTGCCGGTTTCATCCTGCTGCAGGAGGGCCAGCACCACCGTGGAGCCCATGCGGCGATAGGGCGAGTTCGGCGCGCTGGCTGCCGCAACGATTGTTGCATTGGCGCGCGCCGAGGCCTCGCGGATGGCACGGTCGGCCGGATAGTCCTGGGGCAGGGCCGCCAGATACGCTTGAAAGCCCGCGATCACCATTCGCGAGGCCGTGGCTCCGCCGCTGTATCCGCCAATGCCATCGGCCACAATCAGCAACGCGCCCAGAGGAATGCGGGCATGAAGGACGGAGTCCTGGTTTTCTTCGCGCACTGTGCCCCGGTCACACTGCTCGGCAAAGGCAAAGACCAATGGCCCTGGGATCGGTTTCTCGCTCATGCTTGAACCTCACTTAAGGAACGCGCGAAGAACATGGACTTGCATTGAAAAAACCCGTGAAGTTACCGGCCAGAAGCCTGGCCCATGGAATACCCGTTGTTGGATGCGCTTCATTGCGGATCGGTGTCACGCTTGCGCAGAATCACCAGGACCGCGCCGACCAAGAGAAACAGCATGGAGGCCAGGACTGCCATCGAGTCGCGGAATCGGTGACGGTATGGGAAGGCAAAGGCCGTGGGGTTGGCCGGCGGATAGGACTGATTCGCTGAAGCCCGGCAGGTCTGCTCCTTCCCCTTGTCGTCGGTGAAGGTGATGAGGTAATGCGGAATGGAGTTCTCCGCAGCGTCGCCGCAGAGGGCGGAATCGTCGTTGGCGGGGCAGTCCGCACCTTGCAGCGGGAGTGCGGGAGGTGGCGTGCTTGCTGCAGGCGGAAGGCTGGCGGAGGGCGCGGCGGGTGGGGTGGGGGCACAGCCCTGCCTTAGGTCGGGAAGCAGTTTTTTCGAGCCCCAATCGCTGGCCGCGGCCTCATGGAGCAGGTTGGCCTCATAGGACCAGCGGGAGGGAATGACGGTGCTGATGAACTGTCCTGCTTTGGGCATCAGGTAGATGGGCCTCATGCCGCCGCCGAGGGCGATGATGGGCAGCAGCACCACGGGCAGCAGGGCGATGGCGCTCTCGTTGGTTTTCGAGAGCGCGGAGATGCAGAGGCCGAGTCCGGCGCCGATCATCGACGCCACCAGCAGAACCAGAAAGTCTTCAAGGAAGTTGGAGTGGAGGCCGCAGGCCAGGTAGACAATGGCCAGCAAGGAGCCGCACTGGAAGATGCAGAGGCCGAGCAGGACGGCGAGTTTGGAAAAGACGTAGGGGATGAGCTTGAGCGTGACCATGCGCTCGCGCTTGTAGATGGTCCACTCGCCAACAATGTCGCGCGCGGCGTTGTTGCAGCCGAACCAGATGGCCGCCACCACCATGAGGAAATGAATGATGGGTAGCTTCTGGACCAGCTCGTCGAAACGATCGGCCTGCAGCGGGTAATTGATCAGGGCCACCAGCAACGCGAACAACGGCGCCTGCAGCAGCAGAATGGCGGTCTGCGCACGGTCCTGCATCTTGACGATGACGTTGCGGCGGACCAGCGCGAACCACTGCACCAGGCTGAACTGGCGGCGCGGGGTTTCTTCTCCGGTTTTGCCGCCTGCCGCAGGCTGCTTGCCGCTGCGGCCGGCAACGAACTCCTGCTGATAGCGGGAAGCCTGAAAGCGCTTGCGCCAGGTCTGGGTCCGGTTGGCTTCAGGAACCCTGTTCATGCCGGAAAACAGCATCTCGGGATTCAGATCGGACTGCGTGTTGAAGGGCGAAGGAGCCGAGGCCGGAGAGTTGAAGAACTGAATCGAGTCAGGAAAAGCCGGCCCGAAAAAGACCAGCGCGCCCGGCGAATCGCCCCGGTCGCGGGAGACCATGAGCAGGTCGTCGAATTGCTTGTAGACCTTGAGGCTGGGCTGGTGGATGGTGGTGATGATGGTCTTGCCGGTTTTGGACAGATCTTTCAGCAGATCGACGACCGATTCCGCGTCATACGAGGACAGGCCGGAGGTGGGTTCATCGAGAAAAAGCAACGGTGTGTCGGTGATCAGTTCCAGCGCAATGTTGACGCGCTTGCGCTGGCCGCCGCTGAGAGTCTTGCGCTCCGGCGAGCCGATGACGGTGTCGATCTTGTCCGGAATTCCCAGGTCGTGGAGGACTTTTTCAGTGCGGGCGTCGATCTCGCTGTCGTTGAGGTCGGTGCGCAGGCGGGCGGAGAAGTAGAGCGCCTGGCGCACCGTGAGCTGAGGATGCACGATGTCGTCCTGAGGCACGTACCCCATCTGCTGGCGGAAGCGGTCGTAGTAGTCGTAGAGGCTGTAGCCGTTGAAGAGCACCTGGCCTTCCACCGGGCGGGTGTAGCCGTTGAGGGCCTTCAACAGAGTGGTCTTGCCTGCTCCGGCTGGACCCATAAGCGCCACCAGTTCTGAGGGAAAGACGGTGAGCGAGATGGGGTCCAGCAGTCGCTTGCCGTTGGGCGCGAGGACGACAATGTCGCTGGCCTCGATGGTGACGTTGCCGTAATACTCGCGCTGCGCCAGCTCGCCGCCTGCGAGGAGTTGAAAGCGGAAGCTGCCCAGGCCGATCTCCTGGCCGGGCTTGACCAGCACCTTGCCGCTAACGCGAATGCCATCAACGTAGGTGCCGTTGCGGGAGTCCAGGTCCTCAACCAGAATGCCTTCAGGCGCGCGGGTGAACCTGGCGTGACGCCAGGAGACCATGGGGAACGCGAGCGGAACGTCGCACTGCGGGTCGCGGCCGATCTCCATGGTATTGCCGCTGAATTTGACCTTGTGGAACGCGGCCTCGCCGATCTCAACCTTCTTCTCATGCGAGAGCAGTTGCGTAGCGGGAATCTTGTAGGACCCAAGGAAGACATCGCTGGATGGGTCTAGAACGGCGCGCTGGATGCGGTTGCTCAGCTCGCCGATCGAGGTTCCATTGCGCGAGTTGCAGTCTTCAAGAATGTATTGGCCCTTCTCGACAGTGATGCGGGCGTGATTCCAACTGACGATGGGCAGGTCGATCTGAACATCGGATTCCGGGTCGCGGCCAATGGTGATGGTCCTGGCTCCGCCGGGTTTGGGAGGATCGCTGACAACCGTGCGAACGCGCGGGGGGGGCGGCGCGGAATCGGACATGGGCGGCCAAGGCATCGCAACCCGGCTGCCCAGCGTGACGTGCGCGCCCAGCGACACCCAGACCGGCTCGCCAGGCGTGATCCGGACTCCGTTGACATAGGTTCCGTTGGCTGAGTGCAGGTCTTCTACCTTAAAACCGTTCGCATGGCGCGTCAGCCGGCAATGATGGCCGGAAACGGCAGGCTCTGGCACAACCAGGCCGCAGTCCTCGGCGCGCCCGATGACCCAGTATGCATTCGAATTTGACTCATCATGAGGCGCAGAAGACTGGGTCATAAAGGAGAAGAGAGAACGGGAATGCTCACACTGTAGCACGGGAGCTATTAACCTGGGCAGGGCAAGTCAGCTGACAGGTAACAATCGGGCTGCAAAGAGAATGTGCAAGATTCAGCAGATGCTCCGTTCTTCAAGTGATGGGCTGATATCCCGGCATGGTATTCTTCCGCCTACAACCCCGTACACGAGAGCTGCCCGCAATGAAGACCTGCCCCATTTGCGATACGGATTATCCCGACCAGCACTCCACCTGCCCCAGCGATGGCGCGGTGCTGATTGTGTCGCATGAGCTTGAGCCCGGCAGCCTGGTGCGCGGCAAATACCGCATCACAGGCAAACTGGGCCAGGGCGGCATGGGAGTGGTTTACCTGGCCGAACACATGTTGCTCGGCGGACAGGTGGCGCTCAAGTTTCTGTCCGGGGAGCTGGGCAAGGACCCCAGGTTCATCAAGCGCTTCCGCATGGAGGCGCGCGCCGCTTACCAGTTGCGCCATCCCAACATCGTGGAAGTTACCGATCTGGACCAGGGCGAGGACGGAAGCCTGTTCATCGCCATGGAATACGTGGAGGGCCTGAGCCTGCGCGCGGTGCTGGAGCAGGCGCCAAAAGGGCTGGCGATTCCCCGGGCGCTGGAGATGGCGCGCGGCATCGCCACCGGCCTGGCTGCAGCCCACGCGCAGGGCATGGTGCATCGCGACATCAAGCCCGAGAACATCCTTGTAGCCATCACCGCCGATGGCCGGGAACGGCCCAAGATTCTGGACTTCGGCCTTGTGGCCATCACCGAAAACGTAACCCGGGTGAGTGTGACGCGCGGCCTGCTGCTGACGCCGGACTACGCCGCGCCGGAGCAATGGCTAGAGACGCCCGCAGGCGAGTTGGATGGCCGCACAGACCTCTATGCGCTGGGCTGCGTGCTGTATGAGATGCTGACCGGCAACACCCCGTTCCACGCGCACAGCACCACGGGCTGGATGAAGCAGCACCTGGACGAGAGCGCCAAACCGTCCAGCCTGCTACGGCCGGAACTGGCCAATTGGCAGGGACTGGACGCACTGCTGCTGCAACTGCTGGCCAAAGACCGCGCGCTGCGCCCGAAAAATGCAGCCGATCTGCTCAGCCAGCTTGACGCCGTGCGCTATGAACCCGCTGCAGTGCGCAGGCCGACGGTTGTCGAAGAAACCGTGAAGCGGCCGGTGACGGTGATTGAAGAGACCGTGAAACGGCCGGAGACAATTCGGGATGAGACTCCGGTGCAGCTTCGCGCGGAGGTTGTCCCCACGCAGAAGCCCAGTTCGCGGAAGTTTCCCCGGTGGGCGTGGGCAGGTTTGGCGGCTCTGGCGCTGATTGCGGCATTCGCTATCTGGCGGTTGAATATGCCGCGGCCCCACCCGAACGTTCCGAACAACATTCCTAACGTCGAGCAGCAGGCCGAGGCACTCTATACACAGAAGAGCTACTCCGCGGCAATTCCTCTGTTTACCCAGGCCTGCGACGGCGGCAACAGCATGGCGTGCAGATATCTCGGCGGGATGTACTGGAGCGGCCAGGGGGTCGAAGAAGATATGGATCGCGCGTTCGCACTGTGGAACAAGGAGGCGACATTCTATTCCAGGGACTGCAATGCAGGCGATGCTGCAGCCTGCGTTCAAGCCGGCATCAAATATGAAGGCAGCAGCGGCATCGTGACTGATTATCCTCTGGCAATGTCCCTGTATTCAAAGGCCTGCGACGCAGGCAACGCCTCCGGTTGCCACCATCTCGGCGCGATGTACGAACAGGGCGAAGGCGTTGCAAAGGATTCTTCCCGTGCGGCGGCTCTTTACTCAAAGGCCTGCGACGCAGGTGACGGCCCGGGGTGCCATGCTCTTGCCGTTCTGTACAAGAATGGCTTGGGCGTCGAAAAAAATGCTACGCGCGCCGCGGCTCTCTATAACAAGGCCTGCGACGCGGGCGAGGGCTCCGCTTGCTCCGATCTGGCCATCATGTATTGGAAGGGCCAGGACGTAGAGGAAGACACGGCTCGCGGAATGGTTCTCTATAACAAGGCCTGCGATGCAGGCGACGGCGCCGGCTGCTCAGGTCTTGCCGTTATCTACGAAAATGGATGGACCGTCCCCAAGGATTCTGCCCGCGCGGCGGCTTTCTATGGCAAGGCCTGCGACACCTACTATCCCGGGGCTTGCAAGCATCTCGGCGATATGTACGAAAAAGGCGAAGGCGTCGCCAAGGACTCTGAGAAGGCCAAGGAGTTCCACGCGAAGGACTCTATTTCAGGACTCAACTACTGATGAACTTCAGGAGCGGATGAAGTACGGAGATTTGCCGCTTGGGCCGTTGGACATATTGCAGGACGACAGCTTTTGTGAACCGGAGGAATTGGCGATGACCGTGTGGAGCAGGCGTGCGTGGTTATGCAAGGCGGGGATGGGGACGGCGGCTCTTGCCCTGGCTCCCGGATGGCTGGCTGAAGTGTTACCGGCCGAGGAGCCGCATATCACCGTTTCTCCGCTGAACAAGCTCAGCGACGACGATGAAATTGCGCTCGGCCAGCGTTTTGCCGAGTCCCTGGAAAAAGAGGAGACGATCGTCTCCAATGCGCTGATCGATCGTTACCTGGGCAAGATTGTTGCCGACCTGGCCGCGCAAAGCCAGCGGCCCCATCTTCCCTACTCGGTCAAGCTGGTGAACTCACACGTTCCCAACGCCTTCTCGCTGCCCGGCGGGTTTCTTTATGTGAATCGCGGGCTGATCGAACTGATCTCCAGCGAGGACGAACTGGCCGCGGCGCTGGCCCACGAGATTGGGCATGTGGTGGGAAGGCACGTGATCAACAAGCTGCTGCTTACCTTTGCGGCGCGCTCCGTGCTCAAGCCGGTGCTGGACAACCTGAACGAGTCGAACGGTGTGATTGAAAAAATTATTCTCCAGATGGGCGGCGCGGTGGCCATGCTGGCCATGTTGCACTTCAGCCGCACAGATGAAGCCCAGGCCGATCTGCTGGGGTTCTATGAGACGCTGCGGGCGGGCTGGGATCCGCATGGATTCCTGAAGCTGTTTGATCATCTGGATGAGTTGGAGAAATCGTCGGGCGGGACACCGGCTCCCTTCCTTTCCGATCATCCGCCCACGCCGGAGCGGGCAGCGGCCATCCGGCGCGAGTTGAGGCTTGTCTCCGTTCCCGCCGGGGCCACAAGCGACTCAGTGAAGTTCGAGATTTTCAAGACAGCGATGGGACTTTTGCCCGAGCCGGCCGAGAAGACCGCGAGCAGCGAGCCGCAGAACTAAGAGAATGACTGCACGGGGAGAACGACGCTGCGCAATGATGCCCGGATTCATGCCGGATTGACGCATTGGATTCTTGTCGTTCTCCAACCGGCAGAGGAAGGCCAGTAAATGTTCAGTGCGCGCATGGGATCGGTTCGGCGGTCCGGTTTCATCCGCCGCGCGGCGGTGTTGCTGCTGGCCGTGCTTGGAATTGAGGGGCTGGCAGCGGCGCAGCTTGCAGGCGCACATTCGCTCTACGGACCGGACGGAGTCAGTCCGCAGGCGGTGCGCCAGGGAACGTTGGGCAGTTGCTACTTTCATTCGTCCATTGCTGCGCTGGCCAAGGCTGCGCCTGAAACGCTGCGCGGCGCCATCAGCCGCAATGCCCTGGGAGGATACCGGGTTCACTTTGCCAGCGGTCCGGACGAAGTGGTGTTTCCCGACGACATCGCCTACGGCCGGGCGCACAGCTTCGACCGTTCCGATGGAGATTGGGTGCTGGTGCTGATGCGCGGCTATGCGCAGCGCGCCGTGCGGCAGAGCCTGTCCACTGCCATCCAGAAGTCGGATGTGATCCCCGCCTATGCCAAGCCGGTTGCCCTGGAGTGGCTCGATCACTCCGGCCTGCTGCTGGTGGCCTATGACCGCGCCATTCGCGCGGTGGTGAGCCAGGACGGCATGTTGGACCCAACCTCATTCAAGCAGGCGTTGATTTTCCAGTTGAGCGCCCGGGGCATTCCCGCCGCCGAGGCCGCAATGCTGACCGGATTCCTCGAAGACAAGGGATTCTTCGTGCGCCTGTCAAACACCGTACGGCAGGATGGAGAGGTGTTTGGCGCATACAAGGCCTTGGGTCAGGGGGGAATTCCGGTGCGGGTCATCGAGGCGTTCATGGGCTCGGCCCATGCGTTATTGGTGGCCGATCACGAGTCTGCAATGAAATATCTGCGGCTGCTGCACCAGGGCAACATGGCGATGGTGGCTGGAAGCTGGGGCGTCGCACCGGCCGGGCTGGCAGACATGAACTGGTGGGTGGGCGCTCACGCCTACTCGGTGCTGGACTTCGACGAGGCCACACAGATGGTCAGCATGCGCAATCCCTGGGGCGCCCATCCCGACCCGGACGGCTTTTTCACGATTCCGCTGGCGACATTTCTTGAAGCGTTTGATTCGTGTTCCTTCTCGGACTCGCCGAAGGCCTGACGCGGATAATTGACTCCCGAGCCGGCGCGATCTTTCGATCCGCGCACGCCTGTCGCGTGGGTAATATCTCTACGATTTTGCAACTGAAGATGGGGCGGTTCGGAACGGTGGTAGGCGAGGCGGGGATCGAACCCACAACCCCCGGCTTAGAAGGCCGGTGCTCTATCCAATTGAGCTACTCGCCCGTGCTTTTTCATTGTAGCGTCGAGTGGCCGCAAAGCGCACTGGTAAATGCCGCCAGCGCGGCCTGAAGCACGCGATCGGCCTCGGCGGAGGACGCACCGCAGGAGGTCAGGTAGGCAGTGATTCCCATATCCATAAAGTTCAAAGTTAAAAATGCCCGGCGGATGACAAGGTCCACGCGGCAGCAACGCAATGGAATGGCGCTGAGAAGACCGCAAACGCGCTGGCAATCCGCGACTGCTAATGCCGGCAAGGCCCACTGCTGGCCGCTCCTGGGCAACAGGTCGATATAGCAGCCCATGGCATGAGCGGCACATCCGGGGTCCGCATCCAGCTCGCAGGAGTCGAATGCATCCGCTTCGAGGTGCGGCCAGACGTCGCATTTTGCAGTCCAGACCGGTGAGGCAGCCGCATTCAGCCTGGCCAGAGCCTCAGCCAATGCGGGAAATCCTGCAGCCTCAGGCAAATCCCATGCGCGTTCGGGGGCAAGTTGCAAGTCCACGAAGCCCGGCCACTGCGCCTCGATCACCGGCGCATCCCCGCCTACCTCGACCTCCCAGTCAGCTTCCATTGGATTGGCCTGTCACAGCCAGAAGATAGCGCATCAGCCCCGCCTCTGCCCAGTGAGTCTCGTTGCCGGGATCACGGGAAAGATAGGCGCAGTGGCCTCCGTGCCGGGTCTCAACAAATGTAATGTGCGGGTTGGCAAGGAGCCGGCCACGGGTCTCCGGCAGGAGGCGAATGAAGGGGTCGTCCTGCGCGCACAGAATCAGCGTGGGAACCGCGATGCGGTGCACAACGCGGGCGCTGGCGGCGCGATGGTAGTAGTCGTCGGCATTGCGGAAGTCCCAATAGCGGGCCACGATCTTGTCGTCGAACTCGCGGATGGAGCGCACCGGCCCAATGCCCTTCCGGGGCTCATAGATACCGGGAAACAGCCTGGCCTTGCGGCTGTAGCGCGCCAGCAGTCCGCGCAGAAAACGCCACTCATAGGCGCGGTTGAGCGGTTCGTGCAGGGCATCGGCGCCGGGAGCCAGATCGATGGCCGGGCAGACCGCGGCCACGGCACAGAGCTGCGCTTGGCTGCCCCACTCCCCGGCCAGCTTGAGCACCATATTTCCGCCCATCGAGTAGCCCACCAGCGCCACCCGTTCCAGGCTGAAGCGCCCGGCATAGTGACGCACCACCGCGCCCAAATCGCCGGAGAGCCCGGAGTGATAGAGCGTGGGGGGCAGCGCATCGCTGCCGCCGCAGTTGCGCATGTTCATGCGGATGACGTTGCAGCCGGCAGCCCATGCCCGCAAGGCGATGCCCTGAATGTATCGAGAGTCGGATGAGCCTTCGAGGCCGTGCACCAGAACCAGCGTGAGCCGGCCGGCTCGCACCGGCTCGGGCTGCCAATGGCAATGGCACAGTACGCGGCTGCCATCGGCGGGGTCCACCTCGACCGTTTCCGCGATGCCGGCAAGGCGAAATGCCGGACGGGGAAGAAAATTCCCGACTATGGTCTGAAGGTGGCCGTTGGCCAAGCCGCGGCGCGGCACAAATGGGGTGAACCACCCCGGAAGCCCCGAGGCGGAATTGTCAAACCCTGCATGTTCTGAGATTTCCTGGATCACGGAGACTCGGCAACTCTGGAAGTGGGGCCTGCGGCCCGTGCGGTCCGTGCAAAATATTGGGGCGGCGGGCGGGGATCGAACCCGCGACATCCTGAGCCACAGTCAGGCGTTCTGCCACTGAACTACTGCCGCCATGTATCCACTTGATTGTAGCATCGATTGGGCTTTTCCAGTCCAGCCAGCCCCGAGGCGCTTCCGATGGGTCTACTGGCCGGGCTAGCCGGCCGTTGTAGCCTACTCCGCCCCACTACAAAACCCATCCGCGATACAATCGATGAAGAACGTCGGGGCGTAGCGCAGCCTGGTAGCGCATCTGCTTTGGGAGCAGAGGGTCGGGGGTTCGAATCCCTCCGCCCCGACCATCGTAAACCATAGATATTTCAAGCGATATGGCCGGCTTCGGCCACGCATCTGCTTTTTACCGCTACATCGCTGTAGTCGATTTTGTAGCTGTCGTCGCCTCTTAGCAAATTCAGCGAATGTTTCAGTGGGATTTCTACGTGTAATTCCAGCTGTGTTGTCCTGGAGATTGCTATAGCGGATTCCCGCTGGAACCCTTCCCGGTTGGTTATTGGCAGAGCCTGCATGATTTCTGGGCGGCATATTTCTTGCAGGGTGGCGCTACTCTCGCGCGCTATTCTGCGCTGCGCGACGTTCCAGAATTCGAGCGCTCCCATCCCACAACGGCTGATAGTCGTGAGCGGTGAGATCGATATGGGTCCAACTGCAAATGGACTTGAGCCGATAGAGGGTTTCGTTTCCAGCAGTATTCTGCGCAATCAGCACCTTGCGGGGGTCAATGCCTATTCCGGCTTCTTGAAATGCAAATGAAAGCGCACGGTGAATACGCTGGATGTGCACCCGAACGGCTGAGCGGGGAATCCTCCTGATAAGGACTGTGCGCCCGTTGGCGTTCTTCGCATGATGCTGGCAAAACCCATCAGCGCGAATTCCTAACTCGATCTGGCGCGCACTTTGAGCGAGGCGCGAGTGCCTTGCAAGAAAATCGAACAGAAGGCGCTGCGCCAACGAAAGTCGCAATTGATATTCATGACCGCGATTTTGAAGAAAAACGGCGGCCGCTTCCTCACCGGGAAGACAGTCGCTCCCGGGCATCCGAAAACGATGCACGATGCGAAAATGTGGCCCTGCCGACCGGAGATGTCTAATCTCTGCAATCAGCAGGTCCACTTTGTTGAGGACCGGTGACAGACTATTCTTCACAGACATAGCGCGCCCCCATGCGTTCGATTCGAAGCTCGAAGTCGGTTCCAAGATCTCGCTTCGACACGCAAAGAAATAATGGCACCTCGGGGAATGCGCCATGCCAGGCTGCCTCTTGCAGGTTTTGAAGAACACTAAACCAAGGTCGCGATTGATCGCCGAAGACGAGCACGACAATCTCCCATTCGCGTGCCCGGACCCGAAGCCTTTTGATTGCCTCACCAATGTCGGCAACGCGGGTGACGGCGAGTCCACGCTGGGCGAGCATAATACCAACTCGTTCCCCGTGGGCCGCGTCATCGTCAATCAGCAGCACACTAGTCATTGCCCACCTCCATGAGTTTGGCGGTGGATTCCTGGTACGCACGCGAAATCGGTATCTCGCGACGCGCTTCAAGGTCGAAAATTGCCAGCTGATCGAAGCGACGTCCGAGTTCAAGCGCAACGTCGCGATCAGGAATGCAAATGACCACGTCAACAATATGAACAAGATCGTAATCATTAAACCAGGTCCCGAGCGCATGGCCCGGCTTCGACAGCAGGTCCAGGTTAGCCTTGGCAAATTCGAACAGTTCCTGCCAAGTTGGTCGCTCCCCGAATTCTTTGGTGCGGTTCGGGTAAATAGAGACCGTGAAAAGTTTCTCATCTTCCATGTTGCCGTTGACGAGGCTGACAGTCGATCCATTGGTTCGGTTATGTGAGGCATAAGCGGCGTCTACCAGATCGGCAATGCAGGAGAGTGGCGTCCGGTCTTTACAAGTGTCCTTTTGTTTGGCAATGTTAGGGGGATCATCAGTGATGATAATAGCGAGTGTCGTTTCGGCTGGGTGCATTGGGTGCATACCTCACCTGTTGTTCCTAGCCGCTGACGACAGTCAGCGAATCGCCGGGGAGGTCGCACTCCCCGGCATATTCATGTCGAGCGGCTGGTTCTGCCGCTACCGAAATAGCGGCAAATTGTCGGTATGCGATTGTGTGAGGAAAAGAACAGAAAAGGCACCGATCATTCCCTCACACAACCGCGCACGGTTGCGATGGGAACGATCGATGCCTCCGTTTGCTACCCTTTTTTTAAACGCTCCCAGCAGGAGCGCTTAAAAAAAGGGGGCTTCGAGTCGTTCAATGAGAGTGGCACTTCCCACTCAGGGCACTAGCTCTTTTTCTGTGAGCCTAGCCGTTGGCAGCAACTTCGGGTGCTTTGTTGACCTATGTTGCCCAAAACAGAGGATCCGAATTTCCAATGTTCCGAATGAAAAGAATTGAACTTCTCGAAGACGCTAGCGAGCGGTACAGCCTGATCCTTTCCTGAATTTGTTGGGCACGTTGCCCATTAGAATAATGAATACTACACTTTTCAGAAATTCGCAACAAAGTTCGCACTTAATTCGCAATTGCTGAATCAGCGAACTGCCGCGAATCGACGTCGCGCGATCTTCGACACTCACACAGTGGTGATCATCCATGAACAGGTGGATTTAATTTTGACGATGTTTTGAGGGGTATCGGAGGTGTAGACGAAATCGTAGCGGTCAAAGCACTCTGGAGCAATTAAGAACAACAGATTTCAACAGCATAGCCGCAAGAGATTCATAATAAAGCCGTTATTTCCCATCAATTTCAACAGACTTCAATAAACGGCTGAATCTGGTTCGGGACCAGGGGGTCGGAGGTTCAAATCCTCTCTCCCCGACCATTAAAGCCCGCAATTTCAGTTAATTAGCGAACTGCCAAGTTCCGGCCAATCCGGAACTTGGGTCCATTTGGGTCCAATTGGCCTTCCCCTGGTTCCGAGAAGCCTTTCTACCTCTTCTACCGCTCGCCGTGCGTCCGCCGGGACCGAGTGGATATACGTCCCCCGAGTCATTTCCGAGGACGAATGTCCAAGCAGCGCTTGGGTGGTGCCGATGGGAGCCCCCGTCGAGTCGAACGCCTACCTGCTGCTAAAGGAGCACCCGGCAAAGGCACTTGAATGGCTCAAACTTGGCAATCCGTCGAATCTTCCAGAGATAGAATTTGGTTTCCGGGTGGATTGACGCCCAGATGACTTCCCGGAAACTGCAAGAGACCTGCTCACCGCCATCCGGGAAAGAATAGCTACCTGCTTGAGGGGCCGGTGCTAGGCTGTGTGTGCGCGGCGATTCCAGCCCAGCCCGTTCCAAAAGAGGCACAGCAATCAATGGCTACCAGAAAGACGCCCCGCCCGGCCCAGTCCCAAGCGGCGGACAGCTACCAGCACAAGACAGCCGACAGCCCCATGCGGCCAGATGTGGGCACCCAGGCGCAGTTTCGCAAACGCAAACCTCCCAAGTCCACGCCAAGCCTGCCGGAAATGTACCCAGCTTGCACGGGCTAGATCCGTAGTCAACAATGTTAAGACAAATGGCATTCATGAGGCGCGAACAATGTCAACCGAGAGAACTAGCGGCGAGGTAGTCTCTGTGCTCACCTTTTGCCACACGTTTCCTCATCATCAAGGAGAGCAGATTAAACGTGAGAATATCCTTCACACGATCGACGCATTCTTTGAGTTGGGAAGAGATGCAATCTTCGTGAAGGCAGACGAGGAGCTGGGAAAAACAACACTTCTGGCTCAATTTGTAGAGCGCCATCTCGACCGCTCTCTTTGCATCTTTGTGAAGGCCGGGAGCCGACTCGGATATGACCCGGAATTGTTGTTGATTGATCTTCATAATCAAGCGAGATTTCTTCTTTCCGCGCAGGATGTTACATACGTCCAAGAGTTCGATGATGGTGCGTTTCAGAAGACGCTCTTCGATCTTCAAAGGAAAGCGCGCCGACAGCGCACCACGTATTTCTTTGTCCTCGATGCCGTTGATCAGATTCCTGAGGCGTCTGCGATCTTCAGAGATAGACTGCTCAGTTTCCTACCATTTGGCTATGAAGAATTTCGGTTCCTTCTTACCGGGGAACAAGAACACTTTGCCTCACAACTGAAGACTTTGACAACCGAGACCATGCTCCTGCCGCCGTTTACTCAAGGCGAAGCGGAGCAATACTTAGGCAGCTCGGTCCCATCCCCGGATATCCTTGAAATCTACAAGGTCACAAAAGGAAAGCCTTCGCATCTCTCAGTTCTGCGACGGCTGCTAGACGTTGGAATTCCGCCTGCACAGCTGGTCGCATCCCTGCCAAAGAGCTTGCAAGCATTGTTCGATCTTGAATGGGAACGCGCTGATTTCACGCACCGCGCATCCAAAGAAATCATTGCCTTAATCGCATTTTCTCGCCATGACCTGACTGGTCGCGATTTGGCGAATCTGGTTAACGAAAGCCAATCCGAAGTGATTAGTCTGCTATGTTCGTATTCCTTTCTGGTATCGCTGATTTCTCCGGATGACAAGGTGTTCTTCGTCTCTGAGTCCTTTAGAAGCTATGCAGTCTCCCGCCTCACAGAATACAAGGAGCGGATTTGCGAGAAACTGATAGCATATCTTCTTTCAACTCCTGCCAGCGATGCTGCAATTACAAATCTGCCTGACTATCTTA
>Ga0302320_10000962_pt1 | contig 69122 bp, 57 predicted proteins | sample Bog_T0_3_FD_202130 | JGI IMG/M metagenome (GOLD analysis project Ga0302320, IMG submission 202130) | Peat permafrost microbial communities from Stordalen Mire near Abisko, Sweden - Bog_T0_3 | ecosystem: Environmental > Terrestrial > Soil > Wetlands > Peat | place: Sweden: Abisko, Stordalen Mire...
GGAAAGGTGCTGAGAAGTGAGCAGGGTCCGAGTTGAACCCATTTTGTGACCGGATTGTGCCAAGATCTGAAAATGATGACAATCATGACAGATTTGCGCTTCACAGAGTCAATAAGTTACGTGGATTTAGGTACCGGAGTCCGACCGACTCCCGCCGCCTCCTCAAAAACTGAATCGCAAGGCATACCATCGTTGCAATCACCAACCCGCGATCACGGCTGCTGGGTAGCTTCCGCAGCCACCGATAGGGGCGCATCACGCGCTCCACGCGGGACTGCCTGTACGTGCTTTCGCCAACTCTTATGGACCACGATCAGCAGCTTCGCCTCTCCCCGCGCTCAAGAATCGGATGGTCGCCTTGAGGAACCGCTGACATATTGCTTGCAATTATCTCCTATCCCTTGACCTCCAGGTGACATCGCAGACTTTCATCACATGGATTCCGCTATACCGAGCGCGACCTAGAAAATCTCCACCCGTGTTCGCTTACCCGTGATTGGCCCGTTTTTACACGTATTTCGCCGTATTCAGACAGCCCACGAAGTGTTGTAAGTGAGCTGTAAACACAGTTTATTAAGGCCCTGAAAAGGCCGGGCTTCCACCTTTCGTAAGCTTGAAGTCGAAATTTGACAGAAAATCGAAACGGATTCAGAATCCTCGAGTCATCTGGTCCTGAGCTTTGACCCGTGACGATGACTGAAAGGGAAAGCATGCACTACCCGGCAGAGACGAAATGGGCCGACGAAGAGCTCGAATTCTAGCTGCCGTTAAGCTGCCATTAAGCGGAAAATGGGTGCTAAAAAGCCGGTTTTGGGGGACTTCGCCCAGCGGAAGTGCCCTGTTTTCTTAACGACTTAGGCGTCGTGCGGTAAACTGCAAAACCTTTATGCGCCGGTTCGATCCCGGCCCGCGCCTCCATTCCTTTCTGACAATTTGAGCGTTACACCCACCTCCAGTTTGAGAACTGTGAGACGTCCTCCTGGCGCCGGTGGGTGAGACAATTCCGCCCATTGGCTCTTTCAAGAAGAGAGCCAATGGGCGGGGCACGCCAAGGATTGCCGAACGGCGTTAGGGTGCGGGCGTCACCGTGAGTGTCACGGTGCTGCTGGTTACAGTCAGGCCGTTCCCGTCGGTTACGACAACCCTGAACTGAAGGCCGTTGAAGGCAGCCGTAGTCGCAACCGTGGTCAGTGCAGCTGTGTTGTAGCCGGTGCCCGCTCCGAATGCCTTCCACGTCGTGCCGGAAAGGTACTGCCACGCGTAAGTCAATGTTGGCACGCCGGCCGCGGCCACGCTGAACGTCGCCGTGCTGCCCGCGGTCACCGTCTGGCTGGTTGGCTGGCTGGTGATGGCCGGACCCACTGTCAGTGTCACCGTATTGCTGGTCACCGTAAGGCCGCCACCGTCGGTGACCACTACCCTGAACTGGAAGCCGTTGAAGGCCGCGGTGGTAGCCATCGTGGTCAATGTTGCGGTGTTGTAACCAGTACCCGCGCCAAAGGCTTTCCAGGTTGTGCCGGAGAGATACTGCCACTGGTATTTCAGTGTGGCCACGCCGGCCGCCGCAACGCTGAAGGTTGCCTTGCTGCCGTCCGCGACTGTCTGGCTGACCGGCTGCGTGGTGATCGAAGGACCTACCGTCAGGTTGACCGAGTTGCTGGACACCGTAATCCCGTTTCCATCGGTCACAAGTGCCCTGAACTGGAGGCCGTTGAATGCTGCCGTAGTTGCGACGGTGGTCAACGTCGACGTGTTGAATCCAGTGCCCGCCCCGAATCCCTTCCAGGTTGTGCCGGAGAGATATTGCCACTGGTAGGTCAGCGTGGCCACCCCGGCCACGACAACGCTGAAGGTTGCCGGGCTGCCGTCGGCGACGGTCTGGCTAACGGGCTGCGTGGTGATGGCCGGGCTGACCGTCAGCTTGACCGTGTTGCTGGTTGTGGTGAGCCCGTTCCCGTCGGTGATGACCACCCTGAACTGCAGCCCATTGAAGGCTGCTGTGGTAGCGACAGTGGTCAACGTTGCCGTGTTGTAGCCTGTACCTGCGCCGAATGCCTTCCACGTAGTCCCGGACAAGTACTGCCAGGCGTAGGTGAGGGTGGGTATCCCGGTGGCCGTCACGGTGAACGTCGCGCTGCTGCCGTCGCGCGCGGTCTGATTTGTCGGCTGTTTGGTGATGGATGGCGGTCCGATGACCGTGAGCGCGATGGTAGTGGATGCGGTCGTGCCGCCGGAGGTTCCGGTAATAGTCACAGTTACGGGGCCGCCACTTACGGCTGAGCCGCCGGCCGTCAGCGTCAGCAAGCTGCCGCCGCTGGTTGGGTTGGGGGTGAAGCCCGCCGTAACCCCGGTGGGCAAGCCGGTCGCTGCCAGGGTCACCGAGCCGCTGAACCCGCCTCCCTCCGTCACGGTAATCGCGTCGGTGACGCTGCTGCCCTTGGAAACTGACAGCGTGGCAGTGGAAGGCGAAATCGAGAAGCCAGACCCCACGCCGGAAACCGTAACGGTCCCCTTGTTATTGGCCTGATCCGTGCCGGTCAGCGAAATGCTGTCTGTCCCTGCGCCGATTGGCGTAAAGCTGACCGTCGTCGCAAAGGATGAGCCGCCGCTGAGCGTTGTTGCGCAGGTCGCGGCTGGCGTGACCGTCGCTGTTGCGTCGGAGCTTGTGCCGGCGGCAAAGTTCACTGAAGGCGCCGGACTTCCGCTGCACGCTGTGTCATTCAGCATGGTGGTGACGGGGTTGATCGTCGCCGAGGGACTTACGGCGGTGCCCACCGGGGAAACCGGAACCGTCACATTGTCGAGCGCCACCTGAGCCAGCGATAAGGGGCTTCCGCTCGCCAGCGCGGAGGAGCCGAGCAGCAGATACAGATTGTCCTGGCCGCCGATCGTGAGTGTGTTCGCGCCCTGCGTTGAAGCCGTGTAGAGGGCGGTAGGCTGTCCGTTTGCGAGTGGGATTCCACCACTGGAATCGGGGAAGGCAAAAACGCCATCGTTCTGCGTGGCGAAGTACACAATGCCGTTTGTGTTGTCCACGGCTACGGCATCGATGATGTCGTCATAGCCGCCGGGAGAACTGGGCGCGATTGCATAAAGAACCGTGGGGCCGGCCGCGAATCCGGTCGCCGAGCTTGAGCTCTTGGGCAGCTCATTGAGGTGGGAGTTGAAACTCGTGTAAACATAAGTCGTTGGGTTCACGTAGGTCGACGAGTCGGTAAAGAACAGGTTGCCCGCCGCATCCACGGCCAGCGAGCCGGCCAGCAACTGACCGGAAGTGGCGATAGGGCCGGTTGCTGTCGGCTCCTGGTAAAGCAAAACGGGGCTCCCGCTGCCCCCGGCGCAGGCCACATTGCACTCGTAGATCGCGTTGCCCGCCGTCGCTCCGCTGCCTGATGTAGCCCAGAACAGGTCTCCCTTCGGGTCGACCGTGATCGACGCGATATTGACCGTTCCCAGGTTGGAGGGAAGCAGGCACTCGCTGCTGCTGGTGGACGTGCAGACTGGCGTTGCGGTCGAGGGTGCAGTAAAGGTTCCATAGCCCAGGTTCGCGGCCCCGGCGTTGTAGGGAATCTTCACGATGGTGGTCGTTTCGTTGTTATATACGGACCCGAAGTAGACGCTGTTCTTGCTGTCTACGGCAACCGCCGCGCCGTTATCGATCGCGCCCAGCGTGGTGGTCGCGCCGGTTTGACCGTTCACCAGGATCAGGTCGTTGTTGTTCGCCACAATCGCGTCGCCGTTTGAGTTCACTGCAAAGCTGGAGCCGGTGGGATTGCCGCCGGACATCATGTACCCGTTGATCACCGCCAGCCAGTTCACCTGGCTCACGATCACTTCCGCATCGGCGGGAACGGGAATCGGCGTTAGCGCGATGACCTGGAAGCTCTGCGCCACCGGTGTGGCTGCGGAGTAGACGCCGTTGCCGGCCTGCGAGGCGGTAATCGTGCATGTGCCCGCTTTCAGCAGCGATGCCGTGGCGCCTGAACTCCCGATTGTGCAAACAGGCGTGGTGGACGAAGAGAAGCTGACCGCCAGGCCGGAACTGGCCGTGGCCGTCAGCGCCAGTTCGGTCCCCTCCACCTGCGCGCCTGGATTGGCAAAGGTGATGGTCTGCGCCGTGGCGCCGTTGACCGTAACAGAGATGGTGGTGGTCGCTGTGATGGAGCCGGAGGTTCCCTTCACCGTCGCTGTCACCGGGCCGCCTGCCGCAGCCCCGCTGCCGGCAGTCAGCTTCAACACCTGCGTACCGGCCACCGTCCCGGCGCTGAATGCGGCAGTAACTCCGCTGGGCAGGCCCGATGCTGTGAGCGTGACCGTACCGGTGAAACCGCCCAGCGGTGTCACCGAAATCAGGTCGGTCGAGTTGAGCCCCTGGCCCAGCGTGATCGACGAGAAGGTGGGCGCAAGTGTGAAGCCCGCGGTTGTGGATCCGTACCACTCGGGAAGCGTCGTCGTTCCTGCCGGCTTGGTTTGCGGCGAATATCCCGTATCGTCCGTGCCCGGAGCCGAAACCGACCAATCCCACCAGAAGACGCCTTTCATCCACGAGGTCTCCTGGCTGTAGACCTCGAAGAAGGCCTCATAGCAATCTTCCTGCTCGGTCACGTCGTAGGCGCCGGTTGGCGAGTAGTTGTAGGGTGCCTCATTGGTGCCGGCCGTGCTGGTGTAGCCAATCTCAGAAAAGTAGAACGGCTTGCCCGGATGTGCGCCCGCAAGATTCGCGAGGGCCGCTTCCGGGGCAAAGCCATTCACGTTCCCTGATGCGGTTGTCCACGCGGCCACCAGCTGGGCAACCGTAGGATCGGCGTGGTTGGTCAGCGGGAAGTAGCCGTCCACGCCGATGATATCGATGTCGTCCCAGAACGAGACGCTGGTGAACTCGTCGCCGGCGCTGGTCGCGTTGGCCCCGTAGGCCAGCGTCAGGTTGGGATAGCTTGTCCGCAGCGGATCGATCACATACTGCTTCCAGTACGCTTCGCAGCTTCCGGCGCAGGTCGAGCCCGTCAGCTTCGTAAATTCGGTGCCGATCACCATGATGCCGACGTTGTTCTCTGAAGCGATCTGGGCAAAGTGGAGAATGAACGCTTGATAGCTGGTAAACCAGGCCGTAAGCCACGCCTGCTGCTCGGCGGCGGTGGTATCGGCCGAAGGCCACGTAAATTCGCCTCTCCAGATCCCATCCAGAGAATCCACATGCGGCTTGAGTGTGACCGTGATCCCTTGCGCCTGCAGATTCTTGATGGCGGCCACGACCGCGGCGTCCGTTGGGGAACTCGAGTCGGGCGCAATCGTGGTGGAATCGTATGTCTGCACGTAGTAGGTGGCCATCACCGCGGTGTAGTTGGCGCCCTCGGCGCGCAGGGCCGCGGTCCCTTCGGGGCCCTGCGGCGTCTCCAGGTACTCGGCAGCCTGGTAGGAGATGTAATCCATGCCGTTGTAGGTGAAGCCGGACTTGCTCTGTGCAACGGCGTCGGGAGCCGCAGCCAGAACCATCCCCGCCAATGCAACAGTGGCGAACAACGGCGCGATGCAATCGGAAGCCGGGTGTGTCCGCTTCATGGCTTCACCCCCGTGTGCGTCAGGCACCAGCTCGGCACCGCAATCTGTTCGCCTGCCTGCACGCCGTCGTTCCCGCCGCCCACAGGCCGCGACGCCGAGCACTCCGGCCTGGCAGAGCAGCCGTGCTCGCAACCCACGATCTTTGTCACCTCGATTTGAACCGAAGCCATGCTGAACGACTTCACCGTCCCGCAGAATCCGTTGCCCTCCCACGGCCGCACGCACACCGTATCCCCCGGCGATTTTCCGGTGGACTGCGCCCCCGAAGCCCGCAGCATTGCCGCGATCTCGGCCTCGCCCTTGTTCTCGGCCACATTCAGCGCCGTCCCGGTGCCGCGTGAGGTCCAGTTCAGATTGGCTCCCGCCGCGATCAGCGCCTGCGCAGTCTCAACCTTGCCGCTCTGTGCGGCTGCAATCAGCGCGGTCCGTCCATCGGCTGCGGTCGCATCCACGCCGGCGCCCCGCGCCAGCAGCGACTTCACTGCTTCGGCCTGACCCGCGGAGGCGGCGGCAATCAGTGGCGTAATCCCCTCGGCGTTGCGTACGTCCAGTCGGGCGTCATGCTGCGGGCTCGGCTTCGCCGCTGTCTGAGCGCAAGTTTCCGACGTAAGAAAAGCCATCGCCAATGCTGTGATCGCGAACAAAAAGCGTGCCGCTCGCCGTTCGAGGCCTAAGCGTCCTGGCGGCAGGTTGTGGTTGCGCATCCCCGATCCTCCATACCTCATGAATCCCGAATTTGCTGGGGCTTCAGGGCGAAGATAACGATATCATAACGACGCAAAAGTGCGCATCTCTTGCCCGCGGCGCACCCCCGCAATCGATAGGTACAACCCTCGTCCTTCCATTCGCTGGCCGTCTCCCTTGTCCGTGCAATCGCTTCAGCCAACGCCGGCCATTGCCGTTCGCTCGGAGACTGCGGAAGCACGTGTCAGCCCACACACAGTGTGTCCTTCGAGACACGATTTCAGGCCACGTTCTCCAAATTAAGTCATTTGTTTTCATCCTCCAGCGATTGGCCAACTGCTTGCTCTTTGTCTGGGCGCAGGCAGTTGGCCAAGGGGGATGCGATGACGGCTTTCAAACTCAGCAGATGGGCGATGGCGGCGGGAACGGCAATTCTGGCGACTCAAGTGTTGGCGCAGAACACCCCGGCCCCGCAGCAAGTGACTCCGGCCCCCAGCGCGGTAAAGCGCATCATCGTGGTCAGTCTCGAAGACCGCAAGCTGGCTCTCATCGAAGACGGCCAGGTGAAGAAGGTCTACACCGTAGCCGTGGGCAAGCCGTCGACGCCCAGCCCCACGGGAACCTTCACCATCGAGCGCCGCGTGGCCAACCCCACCTATCACCACAGCGGCAGAACGGTTCTTCCCGGGCCGGGCAATCCGGTGGGCACGCGCTGGATGGGGCTCAGCAAGCACGGCTACGGAATCCACGGCACCAACGAGCCCAACTCCATCGGCAAGGCCGCCTCGCACGGCTGCATCCGCATGGCCAAAGCCGACCTGGAACAGTTCTACGAGTTGGTGGCCGTCGGCGACACGGTTGCGCTGATCGGCGAGCGCAACGAAGAGACAGCCCAACTATTCGGCAACGGACAGAATCCAGCCGCGCCATCCCCTCAGCCGGCACAGACGCTGGTGGCCGCAACCGCCCCGGCTCCGCTTGATGCGCCAGCCTCGACCACCGCCGCCGCGGACAATGCCGTCGTTGCGAGCCCGGCGGATGCGGTCCTCGCAGCGCTGCGTTAAGGAGCCCGCAAATGAACCTGCTGATGGAAGCCATGAATGGTTTGGGAGCAGCACTGCTGCCCGTGGCGGCTGGCCTGCTTCTGGAGGAGTTGACGTTCGGTGGACTGGTCCGGCTGCTGATCGCTCCATGGCCGGGAGCTGGCAAACGCAGGGAGCACAACAGTCAAAAGGAGGAGGGAAATGATCGCATTGAAGCTGTTGTTGACGTTTGCGGGAGTGCTGTTGCTGGCTGCCGCGTTGGGAATCCCACTGTATGGATTGTGGATTCGGCTGATGTTGAACCGCCGCAAGAACGCAGGCGAGACAGAGCTTCCTGAGCCGGAAGAGATTGCCTGGCGCGGGCCTGCAGCGCTGGTCCTCGTTGCATTCCTGCCGCTGCTCATTGCCTCGAGCATCGTGGTTGTGCCCAGCGGCATGGGCGGCGTGCGCGTGAGCCAGGTGCGCGGCACTCTGCCGGGGACGCTCTTCCCCGGCGTGCACTTCGTAACCCCGCTGATCGACAGTGTGCAGACCTTCGACCTGCGCGACCACCTTTTCACCGCGGGCATGGCCGAAGGCGTAAAGGCCGTCGCGCCGCAGAGTGCGCTCAGCGTGCAATCGCGCGAGGGCCTCAACATCGGCCTCGCGGTCACGGTGCGTTATCGCCTCGACCCCAACCGGCTCGACAATGTACAGGCCCACATGCCCCAACCCGTCGACAAGGAGTTGGTGCCGCCGGTGGTCGCCAGCGCATGGCGCGAGCTTGCGCCGGAATACACCGTGCGCGAGATCTTCTCCACCAAGCGCGAAGAGGTCCGCTCGCGCGCCGCGAACATCATCACCCGCAAGCTCGGCGCGGACGGCATCCTCGTCGAAGAAGTCATGCTCAGCGACATTCAACTGCCCGAGCAGTACGCCAAAGGCCTGGAGGGCCTGCTGCTCAAAGAGCAGGAAGACGACCAGATGGGCGTGGTGACCGACATTCAGCAGAAGCAGGTAAAGATTGCCGAACTCCAGGCCGAAGCCGAAGCCGTGCAGAAGGTGAAGGAGGCCGAGGGCGAGGCGCAGTCCAAGGTAGTCGAAGCCAAAGGCGAGTCCGACGCCATGCAATACACGCTGCCGCTCAAGGAGAAGCAGATCGAGCAGAGCAAGCTCGAAGCCGAGGCGCGCAAGGAAGCCACCATCCAGAATGCTGAGGCCGACGCCCAGGCCAAGGTCATCGACAGCAAGGCCGAGCTGGAACGCCGCAACCTGCTGGCCGACGCCGAAGCCAGCCGCGTGCGCCTCATGGCCAAGGCCAACGCCGAGCGCATGACCAGCGAAGCCGAATTGCTCAACAAGTCGCCGCTGCTGATCAACAAGATCATTGCCGAGCGGCTCTCCGACAAGATCCAAGTCGTCATGGTTCCTTCCGACGGCAAGTTCTTCTTCGCCAACGATGTCTTCAAGAGCATGGCCCAGACCCCCGTGGTCAAGCAGGAAATGGACAGCGAGGACTCGACGCCGAAGAGCGGCCGCTGAGGTGAAGGCTTGCGCCGAACGCAGGAAATCGCTGTGCAGCGCCGTGGAGGGAGCGAAGCCAGCACCCCCTCCATGGCTTGACAGAGCTCGCATGCCGCGCCGACTGGAATCTGAACCGCAATCAACGACGCGCTGCCATGCAACCATCAAGAGAGCGCGCAGAAAGAATCATCCAATGAAAACAGCTGTGACTCGCTTTTGCCTATCCGTTGTCCTTTGTTTCGCCGCCGCCTTCCCCGCGGTCTGCGCAGCCGCAGCCGGGCGGCCCGCGAATGTCGACCCGATCGTCTCCTTCGACATGGTTGCGCCCGGCACTGGATGGGCCGCCTCCTATGCGCATCTCTATTGGACCAATGACAACGGGCGCCGCTGGTCCGATATCACACCACCACGCATATCACCGGACGACCTGATTCAGCTTGTCTACTTCGCAGACCGGCTTCACGGATGGATTCCGTTGCTGAAGACGCGCGAGGACCAGCCGCCCAATCTTCGGGTCGCCATGACCGGCAATGGCGGTTCATCGTGGAGATACACTCTAGTCGACTTGGCTCAGCTCCCCTTCGTTCCTTCCGCGCCGCCCACCATCGCTTCGATGGCTTTCAGCGACCCGATGCATGGATGGATTTTGCTCGGAACCTCATCCAGCCAACTGTCCCGCCAGGGTTCTCTTCTTGCGACCGCGGATGGTGGACTTCATTGGAGGTTCCTGCCGCCTCCGCCGCTCGATGGAAGCGTCAGTTTCGGCTCAGCCTCAAATGGAGTCATGACGGAGGCGCTGAATCCATACAGCAACACGGCCGTCTGGCACACACGGGATGGTGGGCAAACCTGGAAAGCATCCACTTTGCCGCTCCCGGAGAGCTGCCCGAAGTGCGTCCTCGACCAGATATCGCGGGCCTTCTTTTTCGATGCGCAGCATGCCTTGCTGACCGCCATGATTCGAACACCGGGGTTGGACGATTTCCTGTCCGCCGAGTATCGATCGATAGACGGCGGCGCCACATGGAACATTGACCGGTCTTCCGCGCCGCGTTCCAGCAACGCAGGCTTCGCTCTGATCGCAGTTGCAGACGGCCGTACGATCCGTGTCAGCGCCGCTCCACACAATTCGCTTGTTCTCAAGATCGATGAGCACAGCACGACTGTGATCCTTCCTGGCGACGTCACACCGGGGAGCATCGACAGGCTGAGTGTTGCCTCCGATGGCAGTGTGTGGGTGCTGAGCAGCTACCCGCGAGCGGATATCTACAGCATCGAACCGCACAGCAGGAACGTAAAGAGAATCACACCTCCATAAGCGAAGGTCGGAAGCCGCGCAAATGGATTCGGTGTGTTGCGCCTGGAGAACAAACGAGCGCGGTGACCATCTCGCCGACCTGCCGCTTCAGGTAAGCCCAAACAGCGGCAAACGATATAATCCGCCCAAACGGGAATTTGAAGGAAAGATGAAGCCAATGAGGTTTCTCCGTAGAGTTGCGGGATTGGCGGTTGTGGTTTCGATGCTTGCCTCTGCGCTCCTGGTGCAGGCGGCAGACAAGGCAGCCGGCCCGTGGGAGCAGCCCGCCGCCGCGTTGGCCGAACAGATCGCCGCAATCCTCGGCCCGGGCCAGGCACACCTCACCATTCGTAACCTCTCCAATATCTCCACCGGCGAAATTCCCGCCATTCGCCGCCTCATCGAACAAGACCTAAAGGCCCGCGGCGTCCAGGCGTCCGGCGCGGAAAGCGCGAATGCCATCCGCGTCACGCTCAGCGCGAACCTGCGCGAGCGGCTCTGGGTCGCCGAAGTCGTGGAAGGCAGCGAGATGCATGTGACGATGGTGCATGTGGACCCTGACGCCGCACAGGTTTCAGGTATTCCGCAATCAATCGTTCTGCGCAAAGAGATGCTCCCTGTCTTCATCAACCCGCTCCCCGGAATCCTGCCCGACAGCCGGATTTTGGCGGCCGTCCCTGACGTGAATACTGGCCTGGTCGTTTTGCTCCCCGAAAAGATTGGCCTCTTTGCGTTCAGCGAGACGGGATACAGGGAAGAGAAGAGCCTCCCGCTTGGCCAGAAGCGGGGTCTGCCGCGCGATCCACGCGGAATCATTCTCCGTTCCTCTGACGAGGACGGCTTTACGGCCTACACCGCTGGAACCGAGTGCACGGGGCGCGTCGCTCCAGCAGACGGACAATCGAAGGACCCCTTCGATGGCTGGACCCTCCATTGCCATGACAGCGACGATCCCTGGCCGATCTCTACCGCCGAGTCAGCGACCGGACCCACCGCAATCAAGGCCTTCTACGACCCTGCTCGCAATTACTTCACCGGCGTTGTCACTCCTTCGCTCGGCGTCGATCTGCCGCCCTTCTACTCGGCTGCGTTGTTGCCGCGCCCCGACGGTGCCGGCCTGCTGATCGGCGGCATCGACGGCAAAGTCCAACTCGTCGAGTCGAGCGCCTCGAAGCCTGTTGCCGGCACGCGCGATTGGGGAAGCGATTTCGCCGCCCTCCACTCCGGCTGCGGCGCAGGCACGCAGATCGTCGCCTCCGGCTCAGGCGAAGCCCTCACCGACAGCCTGCGTGCCTACGAGTTGCCCGCGCAGGAAGCCATCCCGGCGAGCGCGCCGCTGGCCATGGAGGGAACCGTCACAGCTCTGTGGACCGCTCCCGATGGCAAGAGCGTCCTTGCAGTCGTCCTCAAACCGGCAGGCGAGGGCTACGCAGACCAATACGAGGTGGACCGTGTTACGGCAAATTGCAATTAGCTGCGTGGTGGCCGCGCTGGCGTTGCCCGCCGCCGCGCGCACCCGTCCCCACTACGGCGGCACGTTGCGCGTCGAAATTGAAGGCGACCCCTTCGAGCGTCCCGGCGGCCTGGCGCGGAAACTGGTTCTCGATGGACTGACTGCGATGAGTCCCGATGGCACAGCAACCCCTGCCCTCGCGATCGAATGGAAATCGGAGAACGACAATCATCGCTGGCAGTTCCGCCTGCGTCCCGGCGTACACTTTCACGACGGCACACCGCTGAACTCGGCCAACGTTATCGCGTCGCTCGCGGCGATCTGCGGTGTGGGTTGCCCATGGACGGCCCTTCACGCCGTCGGCTCCTCCATCTTGTTCACCAGCGACTCCCCCCTGCCGAACCTTCCCGAATTGCTTGCCGGCGACAACTACCGCATTGCCCTCGCTGCTGCCGAAAGCAGCGCGAGCCCGCCCAGTGTCATCGGTACCGGCCCCTTCCAGTTCACAAGCATTTCGAGTAGCGTGCTCACTCTCGCCGCCAACGACAACTGCTGGCAGGGTCGCCCCTTCCTCGATGCAGTCGAGATTCACGGGCATCGCTCCATCCGCGATCAATGGCTCGACTTGAGCGTAGGCCGCGCCGATCTCGTCGAAGTGCCCTCCGAGCAGATACGCCAGGCCCATGAGCAGAGGCTGACCGTCGTTGTCTCACCGCCTGTTTCTCTGCTGGCACTCACCGTCTCCGACTCCGCCGCGCTTTCCAACCCCAATCTCCGCGCCGCCATTGCGCTGGCCGTCGATCGCAGCGCCCTCTCCAACGTGATCTTTCAAAAGCAAGGCGAGATCACGGCATCGCTCCTGCCCACCGACCTCACCGGCTACTCGTTCCTCTTCTCAGCGGCCCGCGACCTGAACAAGGCGCATGAGTTGCGCGGCGGCGTCTCGCCTCCGCCTCTGACGCTCGCAGCGGATGCCAACCCGGCCATGCAATTGGCCGCGCAGCGCATTGCTCTCAACCTGCGCGATGCAGGCTTCAACATTCAGGTGGTCAATGCCGGTGTCCCGCAGCACGTTGACCTCACGCTGCGCCGGCTCACTCTCGAATCGTCTCAGCCCCAACCTGCGCTCGAATCCATCCTCCGTGCCTCCGGCCTCGCGGTCCCGGTGATCGAGCAATCCACTGAGGCCCTTTACAAAGTCGAGCGCCAGATCCTCGACACACATAGGATCATTCCGCTGCTCTATCTTCCACGCGCATGCGCTGTTGGTGGCCGTGTCCGCGACCTGCGCCTGGGCCCTGACGGCACGCCGCAGCTAGCCGGCGTTTCGCTGGAGGACGCACCGTGAATTTGCGCCAGAAGCTGCTCTTACTACTCTCTCTGATGGTGACCGTCATCGTTGCCGCGGTGGCCTGGACCGTCCTGGTCCGCATCCGCCAGGTCTTCGAGCAGCGCGATCAGGAAGAGACTGCGCTGTTCGTCAGCCAGTTCCAGCGCGAGTTCCAGCATCGCTCCGCGGAAGTGGCCGCAGCTGTGGAGCGCGTCGCCGCAGGTGAACGCTCCCGCAAAATTGCGTTTGAACTCTCGCATTCCGGCGATGCAGCGCCGTACGTTACAGAGGCTCAGTCCCTCGCCCAGGATGCGCAGCTCGACTTTCTCGAGATCGTCGGGCCCGATACAAAAATCGTCAGCTCCGCGCAGTGGCCCGCGCGCTTCGGTTACTTTGAGCCCATCGCTTGGGTAGATGAACCAACCTTCCTCAAAACTGAAGATCTGCCAGACGGAAGCTCGGCCCTCGGCCTCTTTGCCTATCGTGCCATAGGCCACTCTGAGTCGAGCGCAGAGTCGGTCCGCATCATCGGCGGCAGGCGTCTTGACAAGTCCTTTCTCGCCGATTTGCCCGTCGCCCCCGGAATGCAGGTCGCACTTTATAGAGCTGCCGACCAGAGTCCGAGCACGGAGCAACCGCACCTTGGACCGGACTTCACAAGCTTTGATCCTAAGCGCATGATCAGTGCGGCCGGCGAAGTGACCAATGCCTTCCGCTATCAGTCCTTGATTCACTCCGCTTGGAACTCCGGTCAGCAAACGAGCTCCATCCTCTACCTCACCAGTCGCCGCGAAGACTCCGTAAGCGCCACGGCCATTCCTCTCAAAAGCGGCACAGGCGCCGTGCTCGCCGTGCTCATCGTGGCCATTTCCCGCGGCGGCATGGTGGAAGCGCAACAGCACATCCGCGCCATCGCCTACGGAGTCGCAGCCGGTGGAATTCTGCTGGCGATTCTCGCCAGCCTGTGGATTGCGGCGCGCGTCACGCGGCCCATCGAACAGTTGGCGCACGCCGCTGAACAGGTCGCTGGGGGTGATTGGGGGGCGCATGTGCCTGAAGGCGGGCGCGACGAAGTAGGCGCGCTGGCCCGCAGCTTCAATCACATGACCGGCGAGCTCGTCGCGCAGCGCGACCGCCTGGTGCAGACCGAGCGCGTGGCTGCATGGCGCGAGCTGGCCCGCCGACTCGCCCACGAACTCAAGAACCCCTTGTTTCCGCTGCAACTGACCGTCGAGAATCTCGTCCGTGCCCGCGAACTCCCGCCCGCTGAATTCGACGAAGTCTTCCGCGAGAGCACACATACGTTGGGCATGGAGATCGCCAACCTGAAAACCATCATTGGTCGCTTCAGCGACTTCAGCCGCATGCCCAAACCGCAACTGGAGCGCTTCGACGCCAACGATGCACTGCGCCGCGTCGCGCAGCTGCACTTTCCCGCAACGAACCGTGCAACGCAAGCAACTGAGAACTACACCATTTCCGAATCAAATATCCAATGCACGTTGGAAATTCCATCCGATCCTCTCTTCATCGAGGTCGACCCCGAGCTTCTTCATCGCGCGCTCTCCAATCTGGTCCTCAACGCCATGGACGCCATGCCCGACGGAGGCACGCTCACCCTCAGCGCTCAACCAAAGAGTCAAACAGCTGAACTGCGCATAGCCGACACGGGCCAGGGCCTCACCCCCGAAGAGTGCGAGCGCCTCTTCACGCCCTACTACACCACCAAGCAGCACGGCACCGGCCTCGGCCTCGCCATCGTGCAATCGGTCGTCGCCGACCATCACGGCAACATTGCCGTCGAGAGCCGTGTGGGCGGAGGTGCTACCTTTATCATCACGCTCCCCCTGGCCGACGGGACCGCATCATGACTGCTAAGGCAAAGATTCTCATCGTCGACGATGAGGCCAATACGCTGGCATCGCTCTCCCGCGCCTTCCGTCTTGCGGGCCATGAGGCCGTGGTCTGCGACAACGCCGCCCGCGCGCTGGAGTTGGCGCACTCCCAGCCCTTCGACCTCATCCTGAGCGATGTCGTCATGCCCCGCCGCGACGGCCTCGCACTGCTTGAGGACTTGAAGACCGCCGGCGTCGCCGCTCCTGTCGTCATGATGAGCGGCCAGGCGCACATCGAGATGGCGGTTCGCGCTACGCGTCTCGGCGCGCTCGACTTTCTTGAGAAACCGCTCTCCACCGACAAGTTGCTGGTCACCATCGAAAACGCACTCAAGCTCACCCGTCTCGAAACCGAGAACCGCGACCTGCGCACGCGTGTCGGCAAGCACACGCTGGTCTTTGCCGGCGAAACCATGCGCCGCGTCATGGCGCAAATCGAGCGCGTGGCCGCCAGCGAAGCCCGCATCTGCATCTACGGCGAGACCGGTACTGGCAAGGAACTCGCAGCTCGCACGGTCCACGAAAAGAGCCCGCGTTCCGCCGGCCCGTTTGTCACCCTCAACTGCGCCGCTGTGCCCGCGGAACTGATCGAGAGCGAGCTCTTCGGCCACGAGAAGGGCTCCTTCACCGGCGCCGTGCAGCGTCACACGGGCAAATTCGAGCAAGCCCATCGCGGCACGTTATTCCTCGACGAAATCGGCGATATGCCACTCACCATGCAGGCCAAGCTACTCCGCGTGCTGGAAGAGGGCGAGGTCGAGCGCATAGGCTCGGACAAGCCCACAGCCGTTGACGTGCGCGTGGTCGTCGCCACCCATCGCAACCTCGAGCAGCTGGTCGAGTCCGGCGCATTCCGTCGCGACCTCTACCATCGCGTGGTCGTCTTTCCTGTCGAACTGCCTCCGCTGCGCCAGCGCACCGAGGACCTTCCCGCATTGGTTGATCACTTCGTTCGCCAGGTGAGCGCGCAGAATGGATGGAAGCCGGTTCAATTCACTGACGCCGCAATTCATGCTCTCAAACAGTACGCGTGGCCCGGCAACATCCGCGAACTGCGCAACGTTGTGGAGCGGTTGCTGCTGCTCGCCGGATCTGAAGTGGATGCCAGCGCCGTGGAGATTGCGCTCCCTGCTAACCGCTCTAACTTCGCGCATCCATCTCACTCCGCCGCTCCGTCAGATCCCTCCAATGCCGCTGGCATCGGCCCTCTCGCCGACCGTGTAAGGAACTTCGAACGGACACAGGTACTCGCGGAGCTGGAACGGCACAAGTGGAACATCTCGCAAACCGCTAGGGCGCTCGGCCTGGAAAGGAGCCACCTCTACAAGAAGTGCCAGCAGCTTGGCATCGATCTCAAGAGTCTGGAAGAAAGAAGCTGACGGGCGACCCTCGGCGAACGATCTCCCTTACGCCTCCACCATCGCATCCGCAATGCTCAGGTGCTCATCGAGCGTGGCAATGCCGAGGTCCAGCTCTTCTTTCGTAACGATGAGCGGCGGTGCAATGACAAAGTGGCTCACCCATGCCTGAATGGAGATGCCCTGCGCCATCATTTTTGCCGCGATCTGATCGACCACCAGCGGCTTGCCCTCCACCTTGTCGAGCATGGTGTTGAATGGCTGCTTGGTGGCACGGTTCTTCACGATCTCAACCGCAAAGAAAAGGCCCAGGCCGCGCACATCGCCGACCGATGGGTGTTTCGCCTTGAGCGTCTCCAGCTTTTCCCGCACATACGGCTCCAGCGCGGCAGCACGATCTACCAGCTTCAGCCGTTGCATCTCCTCGATCGTGGCTACGGCGGGGCCGAGCGTAATGGGATGCGCCTCATAGGTGTGGCCGTGAGAGAAATAGTGGTCTTCAAAGTAGTCCGCAATCTTCCTCGATGTTGCGCAGAGCCCCAGCGGCACATAAGCCGAAGTGATTCCCTTGGCGGTGACCAGGATGTCGGGCGTCACGTTCCAGTGGTTCACGGAAAACCACTTGCCCGTGCGGCCCCAGCCGGCCATTACCTCGTCGGCGATCATCAGCACACCGTAGCGATCGCAAATCTCGCGCAGACGCGGAAAATACTCCGGCGGCGGAACAAGCACGCCATTGGTGCCCACCACGGGCTCAAGGATGATCGCGGCCACATCGCTCTCGTTGCGAATCATGTGCTCGATGTAATCCGCGCAGGCCACGTTGCAAGCTGGATACGTGTGCTTGATGGGACAGTCGTAACAGTTGGTCTCAGGCGCGAACACGAAGCCGGCGCCCTTGCCGCCCGGTTCCATGGCCCAGCGGCGAGGGTCGCCCGTGGCGGCAATCGAAGCCATCGTCGAGCCATGATAGGAGCGATAGCGTGAGATGATTTTCGTTTTGCCGGTGAACATGCGCGCAATCTTGAAGGCTGCCTCGTTGGCTTCTGTTCCGCTGGTGGCGAAAAAGAACTTGTCTAGTCCCGCGGGCAGCACCTCAAGCAGCTTGTTGCTCAGCCGTGCGCGCGCATCCGTCGCGTAGCCGGGCGCCACATAAGCCAGCTCACGCGCCTGTGCGGCGATCGCCTCCACCACGCGCGGATTCTTGTGGCCCAGATTCACGCACATCAACTGCGAGCTGAAGTCGAGGTAGCGCTTGCCTGCGCCATCGGTAAACCAGCAGCCCTCGGCGTCAGCAATGTGCAGCGGCTTCCAGGTTTTCTGGAAGCGCCACGTGCCGTAGTTGGTCTGCCGCGTAATGGTGGTGATCTCTTCCGATGTCAGTGCCTTCGCTTCAGCAATTTCGCTCATCGCGCTCTCCCGAAAACAATCTTCCAAATCCTATCACCGCGGTTTCATATTTGTATTGGATGCCGCATGCAGTCCAATCAGGCTTGCCACCGTGCCTCAGCGCACTTGCGGAAATCCAAGGTCCACCTTGCTTGCGCCGGGATCGGGCCACCGGCTGGTGACGACCTTGGACCGGGTGCAAAACTGCACGCCTTCAGGGCCGTACATATGCAGATCGCCGAAGAGCGAGGACTTCCAGCCGCCGAAGCTGTAGTAGGAAACTGGAACTGGAATAGGAACGTTGATTCCCACCATGCCCACCTCGACATCGAATTGAAACTGCCGCGCCGCGCCACCGTTCTGCGTGAAGATGGCCGTGCCGTTGCCCCACGGATTGTCGTTGATGAGGCGAAGGCCCTCAGCATAAGTCGCGACACGCACCACGCTCAGCACTGGCCCGAAGATCTCCGTGTCGTAGCAGCGCATGCCAGGTCGCGCGTTGTCGATCAGCGATGGGCCGAGGAAGAAGCCATCGGTCTTGGTTGCCGGATCGAGCCGGCCATCGATCGCCAGCGTTGCGCCTTCCTCGACTGCTGTGTCCAGGTGGCCGGCAACGCGATCGCGATGCTCGCGGGAGATGAGCGGGCCCATCTCGCTCGCCGGCTCCGAGCCCGGGCCGACCTTGATGCGCGCAACACGCTCCCGTATCGCCGCGATCAGCGGATCGGCAACGCTGCCCACGGCCAGCACGACGGAGATGGCCATGCAGCGCTCGCCTGCCGCGCCGTAGCCCGCGGATACCGCGGCATCGGCCGCCATGGCGATATCGGCATCGGGGAGCACAAGCATGTGGTTCTTAGCGCCGCCCAGTGCCTGCACGCGTTTGCCCTTGCGCGTCGCCGTCTCGTAGAGGTACTTTGCCACGGGCGTTGAGCCAACAAAACTGATTGCCTTGATATCCGGGTGCTCGAGCAGTCGGTCCACGGCAACCTTGTCGCCATGCACAAGGTTTAAAATGCCGTCGGGAACGCCCGCTTCTTTTGCCAACTCGGCGAGCAGGCCGCTCGCCCCCGGAACTTTTTCCGACGGCTTGAGGATGAACGCATTGCCGCAGGCGATGGCGGTCGAAAGCATCCAAAGCGGAACCATGGCGGGGAAGTTGAAAGGTGTGATTCCGGCGACGACGCCGATTGGCTGGCGGATCTGATACACATCGACACCGCGACTGGCCTGCTCGGTGTAACCGCCCTTGAGCAGATTCGGAATGCCGCAGGCGAACTCGACGTTCTCGAGACCGCGCGCCACTTCGCCCAGCGCATCCGCGATCGTCTTGCCGTTTTCCCGGCTAATGATCTCGGCCAGACTGCTGCGATTTCGCACAATCAAATCGCGGAAATGAAACATCACTTCAGCGCGGCGTGAAAGCGGCGTCGAGCGCCAATCGACTGCGGCGGCCTTGGCTGAAGCAACCGCGCGGTCCACATCCTCGACGCTCGCAAAGCCAACCTCCGCGACGAAATCTCCCGTTGCCGGATTGGTGACCGCGCCCTTGCGACCGGAGGTTGCCGCTTCCCACTTACCGTTGATCCAGTGGGAAATCGCCGCCGGAGTCAAAACCTCAACTGTGCTCATTTCTTGTCCACCCTTCCCAGCCATGCGCCGGTTCCACGAAACGCCGCGCCCGTAAAGCTTCGTTTCATTGCTCGCGAATCCAGTCGATTGTCTTCGAGGCCAGTTTGTCAAACGCCGCGACGGCCAACTGCAGATGATCCTCACGTGTGTCTTCAATCTTGTTGTGGCTGATTCCCTTGAGCGATTGCACAAACATCATCACCGTCGGAATTCCGGCGCGCGAGACCTCGGCTGCGTCGTGTAGCGGTCCTGACGGCATCCGATGCGGCTGCCCCGCCGTCTCGCGGATTGCCTCTTCGCACAGCTCGATCAGTCGCGGATGAAAGGGCACCGGCGCAATGTTCCAGATGCGCGACCACTCCACAGTGCAGCCCTCTTCCGCCGCAAACTGTGCGCTCTTCTCCTGTGCCTCGAAATACATCGCGGCCAGTACATCGGCGTCAAGATCGCGTTGGTCGAGAGTCGCCTCGCAGCGGCCTACCACCGCGGTCACGATGCCCGGAAAGGTCTTGACGCTGCCCATGGTACAAACCGCATCAGCATGGCGTTTGGCGATGGTGCGAATTTCCAGAGCAAGTTTTGCGGCCGCGGCCAGGGCATCGCGTCGCGCTGTCATGGGCGTCGAGCCGCTGTGCGCCTCCTGGCCGTGAAACGTGATTGCGTGCCGCTCCACGCCCTTGGTGCCGAGCACTGCAGCCAAGGGGAGTCCCATGGCCTCAAGCACCGGCCCCTGTTCGATGTGCAATTCAAGATATGCCGCGGCATTCCTGCGTTCATCCGCGGCGTTGCCGATCGCGTCGACGTTTACTCCACATGCGGCCAGCACATCCTCAAGGCGCGTGCCAACTGCATCCGTCCGCCCGCGATCCTGATCGATGCTTTGCGTGCCCGCAAATGCAGAAGAGCCGAAGAGACTGCGTCCGAATCGCGCACCCTCCTCATCGGCCCAGTCGACAAGCCGCACGGTGATGGGCGGCTTCCCGTCAAACTCCTCGGCAATGCGCCGCAGCACGGCAAGTGCGGAGATCACTCCCAAACAACCGTCCAGCCAGCCTCCGTTGGGAACGGAATCGAGGTGGCTGCCGAGAATGAGAGCTTTCTCCGACTCTCCACGCAACGTGGTCCAGCTGTTGCCGGCTGCATCGAGGTGATGTTCCACCGGAAGCTCACGCAGCTTGTCCTGAAACCACGCACGCGCCTTGAGCCACACGGGGCTCCACGCCAGGCGCTGCGCGCCATTCTCATCGGCTGTGAGCGCGCGCAATTCCTTCAGCAGGCCGATGGCCGCCTGTGCATCAGCCGGCATGAGCCAATTCCTCTTGCGCACCCTTGCGCACGCGGTACTGCGGTTCACGGCGCAACATCCGGCCGCGGCCCGGCTCGCCCACAAACACTCCGTCGCGCACCTGCACCTTGCCGCGCACCAGGACCACGGATGGCCGCCCTTCGATCGGGAATCCTTCGAATCCGTTGTAGTCGTTAGCTGAGTGCTGCGTAGCCGCTGAAATCGTGCCACGGTATTCGGGATCGTAGATGACCAGGTCGGCGTCCGATCCGGGGGCGATGGTCCCCTTGCGTGGAAACAGGCCGAAGATTTTTGCCGGACGCGTACTAAGCGCGTCCACGAAACGGTGAATGTCGAGCGCACCGTGCTTTACGCCGAAGGTGTACATCAGGTTCACACGATCTTCGATGCCTGGAATTCCGTTGGGGATCTGCGTAAAGTCGCCTTCCCCCAGAAGCTTCTGCTCTACGTCGAACGGACAATGGTCGGTGCCCACCGTGTCAATGAGGCCAGCCTGCAATGCGTCCCAGAGATCGGAGTGATTTCGTTTGTCGCGTAGCGGCGGCGACATCACGTGCTTCATGCCCTCCACGCCCTCGCGTTCCGCATAACTCTTGTCGAGCAGGAAGTGAGGCACCACCGACTCGACGAAAAGCCGGACTCCGCGCAGCTTGGCCGATACAGCCGCGCGCAGCGCCGGCGCGCAGGAGAGATGCACCACGTAGCCCACCGCGCCGGTCTGTTCCAGGAAGGTTGCAAAGCGGCTGGTGCCCTCGGTCTCAACAGCCTCAGGGCGGCTGGGTTCGTGCCACTCGGGCCCCGACTTCCCTTCCGCCAGCAGAAGCTGCTGCAACTGCGCAACGAGTTCGGCGTTTTCGCAGTGTGCCGTGGTGATGACGCCCAACTCCGCGGCCAGCTTCAAGGTTCGAAACAACTCCTCGTCAGTGACGCCGAAAAAGTTCTTGTATGCAAGAAAGATCTTGAAAGATGCGGTCCCATCGCGAACAATCTCACGCAACTGCGCTTCCGTCCTGGCATCGTAACGCGACACGGCCATGTGGAAGGCGTAGTCGCAAGCGCTCGCTCCTTCCGCTTTCTGCTTCCACAGCTGATATTCCTCAAGTGCATCCTCGTTGCGTGAAGGACAGCACATCTCGATAAAAGTCGTAGTTCCGCCGATGAGAGCAGCCTTGCTCGCCGTGGCGTGGGTATCTTTGGCGAAGGTCGCCATAAAGGGCAGATGAATGTGAACGTGCGGGTCGATGAATCCGGGAAATACAAGCTTTCCAGCGGCATCGATCTCTTCCGTCCCCGGCGCAACGCAGAGTTCTCGCCCCACGGCGGTGATGGTCTCATCCTCGATGTAGATTTCGCTGCGCGAGCGGCCCTCCGCTGTCACGACCTCTCCGCCCTTGATCAGAAGTCCCATTGAGCCGTTCCCCCCTCTTTCACCAAGCGATCGGCGATGCGCAAGATGCATCAGTCAATGTCGATTCCCACCTTTTGGCGATAGTCCTTCATAGCTTCCCAGTCTTCGGTGACCGGCGTCTGGCCCTGCGTGAGCTCGCTCCAGGTTACCGCGCTGCGCCCGGACGGAACTTCGACCATGGCGATGCACTCATCTACCGGACACACGTTGTAGCAGAGCCTGCAGCCCACGCAATCCTCCTCGCGCACCTGCGGCTGCGGCCGCGTTTCAATGGCTTCGCGCCTGCCATTCGACCGCACATCGTAGGAGTATGGCTCGACCACCGGACCCTGGGGCGAGATCAGGTCGATGCACTGGTGCGCGGTGTCGTTGCATGCGATGTAGCAGAGGTTGCACTTGATGCATTTCTCCGCGTCGATGCGGGCCACGGCACGATAGGAGAGATCGAAGTCCTTGAACTCCGAGACGCGATGCAGGCTGTGACCGCTGACATCGGCAATCGTCTTGAAGCCTTTCTCGTCCATCCAATTTGAAAGCCCATCGCAAAGATCTTCAACGATGCGAAAGCCGTAATGCATGACCGCCGTGCAGACTTGCAGGCTCGATGCGCCCAGCAGCAGAAACTGCGCCGCGTCCTGCCAGTCGGCGATTCCGCCCATGCCGGAGATGGGAATGCCCGACTTGGAAACAATCTCGTCGGTGCCCAGGGCGGCGAGCATATTGAGCGCGATGGGCTTGACGGCCGGGCCGGCATAGCCGCCGTGGCCGCCCTTTCCGCCGATGCTCGGCGTCAACTCCAGCGTGTCCAGGTCGACGCCCACGATGGAGTTGATGGTGTTGATGAGCGACAGCGCATTGGCGCCGGCCGCAACTCCCGCACGCGCCGGCAGCACAATGTTGGTGATGTTGGGCGTGAGCTTCATAATGACCGGAATGGTGGCCGCCTCCATCACCCAGCGCGTAATCCGCGCGCAATACTCTGGCACCTGGCCGATGGCGCTGCCCATGCCGCGTTCGCTCATGCCGTGCGGGCAGCCGTAGTTCAATTCAATGCCGTCGGCGCCCGTGTCTTCAATGCGCTCCACAATCTCGCGCCACGCTTCGGGCTTCGAGTCCACCATGGCGGAGACGATCACCGCGCGATCCGGCCATGCGCGCTTTACTTCCGCGATCTCGCGCAGGTTGATTTCGATGGGCCGGTCCGAGATCAGTTCGACATTGTTGATGGCCAGCATGCGCTGGCGGCCGTAGTGCCAGGCGCCGTAGCGATTGGAGACGTTGAGCACCGGGGCCCCGATCGTCTTCCACACCGCGCCGCCCCAGCCGGCTTCAAAGGCCTTGTGAATCTGAGCCCCGGAGTTAGTAGGCGGCGCAGAGGCCAGCCAGAAGGGATTGGGCGATTTGATGCCGGCAAAATTGATGCGAAGGTCTGCCATGCCTAGCTCACCTCGAGCGGAGCGGATGCGGAGACAAGTTGCCGATGAATCGCTGCAGCAGCCAGCTTGCCATCCTCGACGGCCATCACTGTGGACGCGGCGCCGGACGTGCGAACGCAGTCGCCGATCGCATATACGCCGGGCACGCTGGTCTCGAAGTCCTCATCCACAGCGATGAAGCCTTTGCTGATTTCCAGGCCCAGAAACGCGGCCAGCGAGGGCTTGATCTGACCGACGGCTTTGACGATTTGGTCCGCATGAAGCACAAACTCGGAACCCGCGACCGGTTGCGGCGACGGACGGCCCGATGCATCCGGCAGGCCCAACTCCACGCGCAGGCACTCCAAGCCGATGGCGCAGCCATCTTCCAGCAGCACGCGCGAAGGGTGCGCAAGGAAACGGAACTCGATGCCCTCCTTGCGGGCAAAGTCATACTCGTGTTCGTAGCAGGTCATCTCGCGATCTGTGCGGCGATAGACCATGGTCACGCGCTCGGCGCCGAGCCGCCGTGCGATCGTGGCGCAATCTACCGCGGTGTTGCCTGCGCCGATCACGATCACGTTCCGGCCCACGTCCAGATTCGCAGGATCGGTCTTGCTGGCCTCAATAAAGGCAAGGCCATCGACAATGACCTCTTCGTCTTCGATGCCCAGGTTGGGCGTAGCTCCCAGCCCCACGCTCAGCACTACAGCGTCGAATTGCTGCTGAAGCTCGGCAAGACAAACATTCTTGCCGAACTCAACTCCGGTCTTGATTTCGACGCCGAGCCCTTCGATCAACCGCGCCTCTTCGAGGGCAACATCAACCGGTTCGCGCAGCGCGATGATTCCGTAGGTGGAGAGCCCGCCGGGCTTCTCGCGCTTTTCGAAAATCGTGGCCGCGTGGCCCAGTCTTGCCAATTCGCCTGCACAGGAGAGCCCGGCAGGTCCGGCGCCGATCACGGCGATGGATTTCCCCGTTGGCTGCGCATTGACGGCCGGGTAACAGCGGTGCTCGCGGGCGTAGTCCATGACGAAGCGCTGCAATCTTCCAATAGCGATAGGTTTGTGGTCGGTGCCCAGAACGCATGCGCCTTCGCACAGCTCCTGCACGGGACAGACGCGCGCGCAAGTCGCGCCCAGCAGATTGGAGGCAAAGATCGTCGCTGCCGATCCGCGCAGGTTGTCGGTAGCGATCTTCTTGATGAAACGGGGAATGTCGATGTGGGTCGGGCAGGCATGCGTACAAGGCGCATCGTAGCAGTACAAACATCGATCCGCTTCAACCGCCGCCGCGTGGGGCGTTAGAGGCGGCAATTGCTCTTCAAGCGCCTTTACGGGATCTCTCAATGCCGACTCCATCCATCGACTCCTTGCACGTCCTTGTCTGCTTTCCGCATTCGTCTTGATTGCGGCAAGCGGCTCCGGCGGGAGGGGTCTAAACTGGGAACGATCCTGCCTGGGGCAGATTTCATATTCTAGTGGAAATCACTCCGGAAGCAAGAGAGATGTTGTTCGACAAGACCGATCAGCTTGCGATTGTCGCCGGGATGCCGCGTACTTGGCGAAGCGGCAGCGCGGTGGCTGCTGTGCGGAACTTCTGAATCTCCGCGAGCACCGACAAGGCAATCGTCTCCGGTGAATTCGCGCCCAGGTCGAGGCCGATGGGAGCATGCAGCCGTGCGAACCACTGCTCCATCTGCGCGGGGATTGCACTTGATGGAAGGGCGAGAAGCTGTGCGGCTTCCGCGAGCAGTTCGCGCGTTCGGCGCTGCGGTCCCAGCACACCGATGTAAGCGGGCGGAGCGTCAAACCCAAGAAGTCCCGCGAGAATCCTCGAGTCCTGCTCAAAGCTGTGCGTCATCACCACCGCTGCATCTTCCTGACGAGGATTACCCAGTGCCGTCCCTCGCTCGGATGGCTCGCTCGGCAGTTCCCTGATCTGCAGCACGCGCACCTCGTCGGCAGCGGGGAACCTCTCGCGCGTGGCCAGGTGGCTACGGCCGTCGGCAACTGAGACGAACCATCCCAGTTCCCCTGCCAGGCGCTGCAACGGCTGCGCATCGTCGCCCGCGCCGAAGATCCACAGGCCGGGCCGGCCCGGCCGGTAGTCAGACCAAACCCGGGCTTCGATCCCCTCGTTCGCAATCTGTTCTTCGAAGCACGCGCGCCTCTCCAGCGCCCGCTCGGCGAATGACTGCATCGGGTCATTGCCTATAGCGGCGCACGCCGCGTCGTTGCCGAAGCTTCCCTGGGCCGCTCGATCGATGCCTGCGAATGCCCGCCGTCCAATCTGTGGACCATCAAGAACCGCTGCCACTCCGAATGGAATGCGTTGCTCGAATGCCTGCTCCAGCGCGACCAGAAACGGCCTGGCAGTCGCGGGCCGCTCCAGAAGCAGGGAAACAACGCCGCCGCAACCGGAACCGTAGGGACGTTCCCCATCGTCTTCCGCCGTGGAGTAGCGCTCCACCGTTGGTCCTTTGGCCGTCAGCCACCAGGCCCGGCTGGCCACCTGGGCTTCCAGGCAGCCCCCACTTACCGTGCCCGCGCGCCGCCCATCTGCGGTCAGCAGCATCAGCGCGCCCGGCCGGCGATAGCTCGAGCCCTCCACCGCAACCACCGTGGCAAGCACATAGTCCGCCCCGTCCGCTTCCATTGCGCGCCACAGGGCCAGAATGCGTTTTAGATCGGTCACGCTTCCATTGTCGCTCAGGAAGCGAAAATCTGCGACAGCCTGCGGTCCAAGCTCCGGCTTTGCCGTAACTTCCCTCAGGGAGCAAAAATCAGCGAATAGGCGGTCGCGGGGTCCACCGCTCCATGCAGAATGCCGAGCGACTTGAGCTGATCGTAAGAAGCCTCCCACCGCGCCGCGGTCATGTGCCCGATTTGAGCGCCGCTCACGTCGCCGCCGGTAATGAAGCCGCCGTCGCGCAGCGCCTCGGAAGTGTAGGCTTCTTGCGCCGGATTCAGGGCCGGGTTAAGCTTCAGCAGCAGTGCGTTTGTGGCCGCTGGATCGCTCAGATAGGCCTTCCAGCCGCGGATGCTGGCGCGCACAAACTTTGCCGCCAGGTCCGGGTGCTGCGCTGCGAAATCCCGGGTGGTGAACTGGACGCGATAGGGGTCGTAGCCCGACGAACTGATCAGCAGCGTGCGCACCTCCGCCCCCGCCTGTTTGGCAAAAAATGGCTCGCTGGTCACAAAAACCTGCTGCACATACCCCGGATCATTCAGAAAATTGGCGATGGACAGGGTGGACGGAACCTGCCGCACCTGGCGCAGGTTATAGCGCAGCGTCACATACTTCAACCACGTAGCGCCCGTCTGGGCTGAAACCGTGTGTCCCTCAAGGTCCTTGAAGTCGTGGATGGGCGAGTCCTTGTGCACCATCACCGCCTGTGGGTCGTGCTGCATGGTTGCCGCAATTGCCACCAGCGGAAGGCCGTTGGAGTTCCACTCCAGCACCGCGTCGCTCGAGCCCAGCCCGATCTCAGCCTTTCCCGAAGCCACCAGTTGCGCGGCGCTTCCGTACTGGGGCAGCGGCAGCAGGCTCACGTCCAGACCCTCTGCCTTGTAGTAACCCAGCATCTGCGCGGCAAAGAATCCGCCCTGCTCCGGCTGCGGGTACCAGTCCAGTTGCAGGCGAATGGGCGTGAGCCCGCCCACCTGCGCGGGCTCGCTGCCGCGGCAGCCGGAAAGGATGAGCGCGCCCGCGGACGCGAGAGAGAACGCAGCGATAGAAAAAGCTCTTCTGATCCTCAAAGCTGACCTCGAGTGCAAGAAAGTCACATCCTTGCAATGAAAGTTATCACGCGCGCAAAAGCGGCCCGGCCCGTTCGCCGCTTTCCGATTGCGTTGCCGCCCTGGCCGCAAGGCGCGACGCCAGCTCGAGCAACGGCTCGTCAAAGCCGCGCGCCGCGGCCAGTTGCACACCCCCGGCTGCGCAAGGAATGGTCACCACCGGCACTCCCGCCAGGCTGAATGGCGTGGTATACCGCAGCAATCTCGCCCGCGTCCTGCTGTGATCGGTCCCGGCGGCCAGCCGGGCAACGGGAGCCGCTGGGAGCAGAAGAACCTCATGCGTGGCCAGCAGCTCGTCCATGCGGCTCCGAAATGTCTCGTGCCGTTCACGCAGCGCGACGATCTCCGCTTCACCGATGCCCGCGCCCCACTCCAGCCGCTCACGAATCGAAGGTTCGAATTGGTCGAAACGCCCTGCGTGAATGCGCGCCGCCTCAAAGGCCTGAATCGGCGCAAAGATTTCAAACGACCCCGCCCACCACCCGGCATCGATCCGCGCGCCCTGCATTCCCAGGGCCTCCAATGCACGAACCGTCGTATGCAAGCTCTCGACAATCTCCGGCTCGCAGTCGAAAAAAAAGCTGTCATCCACCGCTGCAAAGCGGCTCAAGGCTCCAGGTTTTCCAGCCACTTCCAGAGCAAAGAAGCCGGCCACGAGCGGAGCATCCTGAAGATCGCGGAACACGCAGCCCATCGTGTCGAACGACTGCGCTAGGTGAGCGCCTCCGCGCCAGTCGCCGCGCCCCAGCGAGGCGCGATAGCCGGCCAGTCCGCCCAGCGCAGCCGGCACGCGGATCGAGCCGCCGGTGTCCGTGCCGATGGCAATCACAGCCGAGCCCTCCTGCACGCTGGCCACTGCGCCCGAGGACGATCCGCCTGTCAGCGCGCCAGGGTCGCGCGGCTGCACGCAATCGCCGAACTCCGGATTTTCGCCGGTGATGCCGTAAGCCAACGGATGCAAATGGGTCTTGCCGGTAATCACCGCTCCGGCCGCGCGCAGCCGCTCCACCAGCCACGAATCCTGTTGCGCCGCCCCATGCAGTTCGCGGTAGAAACGCACGCCGCAACTGGTGGGCGCGCCGGCCAGGTCGAAGCAATCCTTGACGGAGATGGGCTGCCCCCAGAAAGCGCTGCGCCCGTCGCCGAATGGCCCTCCCTCGCCGCGCGGCATCGCCTCGGCTCGCGCCGCCTCTGCCAGGGTCCACGCCTCATCCTGCCAGAGATAAGTGTTTTGTCCCGCATTCTGGTTGGCGTGCGCCAACGCCCGCCGCGCCAGCCCGGAAGGCCGCTCCGTTCCATCTGCCAACGCCGTGCGGAGTTCGCGAATACTCTGGTGAACTGAGCTCATACGGTGATTGTATGCGGTCAAAACTGCGGGAAGCGCGCTTGGGCTCTCCCGCGCGCATCTGCTCGCAGCCATGCTAAGTTCGAGTATGGGAGTTGCTTCCGCCGCCATGCCCCGCACCAGCCAGCGTCCGCCAGTTGCGCCCAGCCCCGGCCCGGCAATCGATCTGCAGCGGATGACGGACATTGTCGCCTTCACCTCCCGTTCTCTGCGCACCGCTCGTCCGCGCCCCTTCGGCGCTTCCATCGTTCACACAAAATCCGGAAAACGACTGCTGCGGGCGCTCAACGCGGTCGCCCAGGAGTTCGACCCCAGTTCCCACGCCGAAGTGCGCGCCATTCGCAAGGCAACCAAGCGGCTCAAGCAGCTTTCCCTCGCCGGCTATACGCTCTACACCACCTGCGAACCCTGCCCCATGTGCATGAGCGCCGCGCTCTGGGCAGGCCTCGATCGCGTCGTCTACGGAGCCACGATTGAAGACGCAAATCGCCATTGCAACCAAATCAGGATTCCTGCAACCGAAGTGGCCGCGCGTAGCGACATGCCCTGCGTGGTCGAAGGCCCCATCCTGCGCGACGAATGCTATGCTCTTTTTACCCATCCCCGGATGCTGCGGGCCTTTCGCCTCTGGTCCACCCGCAAACGCGAATAATTGAACCCAAGCTCGATTCGATCGTCGAGAGGTATTTTCTTATGTCGGCTGGACTTGCTGCGGAACTGTCTGAAGTCATCGCCGATCCCGCCCGCGTATTGACCGCGCGGCCTGTGGTTGAGCGGCTTTCGCACGACTTCTACTGGTATTCGCCTATCCTGCGCCGCCAACTGGCCGACAAGAACGGCGACGTGGCCGTGCAGCCAGTCAGCGTGGATGAATTGCTTGCGGTTCTTCGCTTCGCGGGCAAACATGAGACCCCGGTGACGGTGCGCGGCGCGGGCACAGGCAACTACGGCCAGTGCGTCCCCCTCCACGGCGGCATCGTGCTCGATCTTTCCCTCTTGGACAAGCTGGAAGAGATTACCGCCGATGGCGTCGCAGTTTGCCAGCCGGGCCTGCGCCTGGCCGTGCTGGAAACAGAAGCGCGCAAGCAGGGATGGGAGTTGCGCATGTACCCATCCACGCTGGTCAAGGCCACGGTCGGCGGCTTTCTTGCCGGCGGCTCGGGCGGCATCGGCTCGGTCACGCATGGCGCGTTGCGCGATTTCGATAACGTCCGCGCTTTTGAAGTGGTCACCATGGAGGAGGAGCCGCGCGTGGTGCTGCATGAAGGCACTGCGGTGCATGAGATTCTCCACGCCTGGGGTACCAACGGGGTGCTGACGCGCATCTGGTTCCCCCTGGCCCCGGCTGTCGAGTGGACGCAGTTGACGGCTGCCTTCGACACCTTTGAACAGGCCTTCCGATTCACGCGCGCCATCGCCGAGGGGCCTGCATGGACCAAGCGCCTGGCCACTGTCTTCGAGTGGCCCATCCCTTCCTTCTTCACTCCAGTGAAACAGGTCGTGCGCGCTGGCAAATCGCTCGCTCTCCTCATGATTGCAACCCAGCAGGCGGAAGCCTTGCGCGGGACAGTGGAGGCCGCTGGTGGAGAAGTCACTTTTTCGGGAGCCTTCACCGGTCCGCGCACCCAGCCGCTGCTCAGCGATTACACCTGGAACCACACCACCCTCTGGGCCATGAAGGCCGATCCTGCCTACACGTATCTCCAGTGCGGCTTTTCCCCGGACAATTGCGAGGATCAATTCCGGCTGCTCCGCGCGCGCTACGGCGATGGCATTCTCTTTCATATCGAATTCATGAAGAACGGCGAAGGCGTGATGATTCCCGGCGCCATCCCCATCGTGCGCTTTACCACCGAGGAACGGTTGAACGAGATGATCGCCTACTGCCGCGAAATCGGCGTCTTTGTGGCCAATCCGCATGTCAACTACCTTGAAGACGGCGGCCGCTTCCGCGCCGACAATATCCAGTTGCTGGCCAAGCAGAAGTACGATCCCCGCGGCCTCCTGAATCCCGGCAAGATGATCAGCTTTCGCAAGCAGGCGGTCGCCCCATGAAGACCTGGATTCCCGACACGCGCAACTTCGCCTATCTCACCTGGAAGCAGGTCGACGCATTGCCGCGCGAGACCACCTTGCTGGTCCTGCCCACCGCGGCCATCGAGCAGCACGGTCATCATCTCCCCCTCGCCACCGACACGCTCATCAACAATCTACTGCTCGGCAAGGCCCTGGCGCTGCTGCCGCCGGAACTGCCCGTCTACGCCTTGCCGCCCGTCTGCTACGGCAAAAGCAACGAGCATGTCGGCTTCCCCGGCACGCTCTCGGTAAGCGCGCAAACATTTCTTGCCGTGGTGCGCGACCTGGGCGCAAGCATCGCCGCCGGCGGATTCAAGAAGGTTGTCCTTTACAACACCCACGGCGGCAACACGTCGCTCGTCGATGTACTGGCCCGCGATCTGCGCGCCGAGTTTGGCCTGCGCACCTTCTCGCTCTTCGGCTCCCCAGGCGCGGCGTTTGAAGGCGTAAGCCCTCAGGAGCGCGCCTACGGCTTCCATGCCGGCGAAATCGAGACTGCATTTCTGCTGCACGCAACGCCGGAATTGGTGCATCCGGAAGAATACACGGCAAATTACATTGCGCGTGTCGATCAGCCGGAGCTACTCAAGCCCGAAGGGTCAGCGGCGAACTTTGCATGGCTCACCAAAGACATCGCGCCCAGCGGCGTCATGGGCGATCCCTCGCCTGCGACAGCGGAGAACGGAGAGTGCTGGTCGAACGAAGCCGCCGCGCGCATCGCGGAGATTCTTGTGGCTATGGCCAACTTTGAGCCGAGGCACGGAGCGTAACCATGGCGCTCGTGGATTGCGGCAACGGAATTCGCCTGGAGCGCGCAGTCCCTTGCCGGCTCTCCGACGGAACCACGCTCGCCTCCGATCATTACTATCCCGCGGGCCCGGGCCCCTGGCCCACGCTGCTCATGCGCCAGCCCTACGGCCGCGACATCGCATCGACCGTCGTCTACGCCCACCCCGTGTGGTTTGCGCGCCACGGGTATCACGTTGTTATCCAGGATGTGCGTGGCCGCGGCGGCTCGGAGGGAGCATTTTATCCATTCAGCCAGGAAGGCTGCGACGGCGCAGAGACCATCGCCTGGCTGCGCACGCATCCCGCGTGCAACGGCCGCATCGGCATGTATGGATTCTCCTATCAGGGTGCCACGCAGTTGCTTGCGGCAGCAGAGCAGCCCGAGGGACTTCAGTGCATTGCACCGCACATGACCGCCGCGGATCTCTACCGCGGATGGTTCTATCATCACGGCGCGCTGCGTCTCAGTTCCGCGCTTGGGTGGGGCGTGCAGATGTTGCGCGAGGATGCGCGCCGCCTCGGCCTGCACGAAGCCAGCGACAAGCTGGAAGCCGCATGGACCAGCATCCGCGCGCAGGCCGCGCACGTTCCGTATGCCCTGCACCCGGCCATCGCCGATCCCGCCCTTCCCAGCTATGTCCGCGATTGGTTCGCGCATCGCGAGCCCGATGAGTATTGGTCCAGCGTCGACATCGGTACTCGCCTCGACCGGATTCGCATCCCCGCGCTCCACATCGCCGGCTGGTTCGACACCTACCTCGAAGGCTCCATCGCCGGCTATCAGGCGCTGTGCAACCACGCGGGCACCGAACTCGCCCGTGAAAACCAATACCTGGTTGCCGGTCCATGGGTCCACATTTCCTGGGGTGATCGCGCCGGCGACGGCAGCTTCGGCGAAGCCGCCAATCTGAACACCGATGAGATTCTCCTCCGCTGGTTCGACCACTGGCTCAAAGACACCGGAGCGCTCGACAGCGAGCCGCGCATCCGCTACTTCGCGCTCGGGGCTAACGAGTGGCGCAGCGCCGCAGAGTGGCCGCAACAAGCAGCGTATCCGCTTTATCTGCACAGCCAGGGAAATGCCAACTCTCGCAAGGGCGACGGGACACTCTCACCTGCACCGCCCGACGTAGAAGAACCGCGCGACGTTTTTGTTTACGATCCGGAAGTTCCCGTCCTCGCCCCCGGCGGGCCGCAAGCGCTGAGCGGTCCCTTCGATCAATCGGCTCTTGAACTGGGTAACAACTTGCTGGTGTACACTTCTGCGCCAGTCAAGCACGAGACGGAAATCTTCGGTCATCCGCGCGTTAAGCTCTTCGCGGCAACATCGGCCGGGCACGCCGACTTCACTGCCAAACTCGTTCGCGTAACGCCCGCCGGCCGCGCGGAATTTCTCTCCATCGGCATCGCGCGCAGTTCATGGCTCTTCCGCGATTCCGGCTACTCCGCCGATCGCATTCATGCCTGGGAGTTCACGCTGGAGCCAACTTCGTTCGTGCTCGCTCCAGCCGAGCGCCTGCGGCTTGAGATTGCAAGCTCGGCTTTCCCTCTCTATGATCGCAACCCTTCAACCGCCGTTCCCCCGCAGGATGCGGACAACTGGAACTGGGCGCGCTCGACGCAACAGGTGCTGCATTCGGCTTCTCATTCCTCCGCGATTTTCCTTCCGGTGAAGGGAGAAGCGGGATGGTAAGCGCGAACCCAGGTTCGATTTTCGAGATTGCGCTCGAAGGCGTAACCAAGCGCTTTCGCAACGCTGCTGTAGCGGTCGAAGGCATTTCGCTCACCGTGAATCGCGGCGAATTCGTGACTTTCCTCGGCCCCTCGGGATGTGGCAAGTCAACTCTGCTTAAGCTGGTCTCGGGGTTGAGTCCGGTCAGCGAGGGCACCGTGCGCGTGAACGGCATGACCCCGGAAAACGCGCGCGACCTGGTCAGCTTTATCTTTCAGGACGCCACCTTGCTGCCCTGGCGAACGGTGGAGCACAATGTCGGCCTCGGCATGGAACTCGAGCACGCCGCTCGACCCGCACGCAAGGAACGCGTCGCCCAAATGCTCGAACTGGTCGGCCTGTCTCACGTTGCAAAACGCTATCCACGTCAGCTCTCCGGCGGCATGAAGATGCGCACATCGATTGCCCGCGCTCTTGTCAGCAGGCCGCGCATTTTGCTCATGGATGAGCCCTTCGCAGCCCTCGACGAGATGACGCGCGACCGCCTCAACGAGGAACTGTTGCGTCTCTACAACGAGCACAAGTGGACCGTTCTGTTCGTCACCCATTCCGTGGCCGAAGCAGTTTTTCTCTCCACGCGCGTGGTAATTCTCGCCGCTCATCCCGGTCGGGTAGCACATCAATTGAACATCGATCTGCCCTGGCCGCGCACGGCGGAGACGCGCGAGTCCAAGGCCTTCGAGGAACAGGTCACGCAGGCATCGCGCCTGCTGCGGGGGGTGTATCAGGGATGAAGCGCCAGGCCCTTCTCGCTCTCAACAGTGTCATCGTGTTCGCATGCCTGCTTGGCCTGTGGCAGGCGCTGGTGAGCCTCAACCATCTGCCGCCCTACATTCTTCCCGGCCCCCTCGCCGTGCTCCATGCGCTTCGCGAGCGCTATCCCTCGCTGTTGAATTCTCTCCTCATCACCACCGAAGAAGCCGCCGGCGGCCTCATCGCCAGCATCGTTGCCGGCGTGGCCGCTGCCCTGGTGTTTGCCCAGTGGCGTCGCCTGCGGCAGCTGCTCTATCCCTACACCATCCTGCTGCAGACTGTGCCCATCGTCGCCATCGCGCCCCTCATCATCAACTGGGCAGGCGCAGGAATCTTCCCGGTGATGATCGTGACGTTCATCATCTGTCTTGCGCCCATCATCGCCAACACCACGCAAGGCCTCATCAGCGTCGATGAAAACCTCATTCATCTCTTCCTCATGTACAAGGCCTCGCCCGCGCAGGTTCTCTTCCGCTTGCGCCTGCCCAACGCGTTGCCCAATCTCTTCACGGGCATCCGCATCTCGGCGGGCATAAGCGTCATTGGCGGCATCACCGGAGAACTGTTCGCGGGGTCCACGCGGGTGGGCGAAGGCGGACTGGGATACGCAATCATCTACGCCAGCAATCAGATGGAAACCAGCTACCTCTTCGCGTTGGTCTTTGCCGCGACGGTGCTTGGATTCAGTTTCTTTTTTATCGTCACGTTCCTGGAGTGGCTGGCTCTACACAACTGGCATGAGTCCAGCCTCCCGTATCTGGAGGAGTAAGGAGATAGCCGATGTTACGCATGGAATCGGAGACCGGCTGGTGGCTGATCACGCACCCGGATCACGCCCACCTTGCGGGCGACTTTGCTGCCGCTTGGGGTAACGCGCAGTTTCGCAAACCGGAGCCCCGCGCGCGTGTGCTCAAGGGAATTGCCTGTCACGACGATGGCTGGGCCGCGCGCGACGCCCATCCTTCTATTACGCGCCAGTGCAAGCCCTCTGCGTTTTCAACGGAGCTTGTCGGCAAATACTCCGCATTCGAGGAGATCGATCTCGAAGAGTACCTGGCCGTGCGTGACCGCGCCGTGCGCATCGTCGCCGAAGAGGATCCCTACGCCGGCCTGCTCATCTCCATGCACACCTACAACCTGCTCACTGCCCACGCCGACCGCTCCACCATTGCTCCCGAAGGCCTGCTCATGCTGGATGCTTTCCTCGCGCGTCAATTGCATTACCAGCGCGAACTGCGGTCCAGGATTTCGGCCGACGCCTCGCTCCCTATCGAAGCGCAAGCGGAGCAATCAATCCTGGAGCACTTCCGTCTCCTCCAGGCCTGCGACAATCTCTCGCTGCTGACCTGCGTGGCATTTGCTTCGCCGGCCCATCTGCTGCACCCGCTCCCGCTGCACGACGGAAGCACCGTGGAAGTCAAAGTGCACCCGGTTGCGCCGCGCCACTTCCGCCTTGCGCCCTGGCCGTTCGCCGAGAGCGAGTTGACCTTCACCTTCCCTGCGCGCCACGTGACCGGAAAACTGTTTGGCGATTCGCAGAGCCTGGAAGCCGCGTTTCACGCCTCACCCGTTGAGCAGTTGAGCGTCACCCTGTCGGCATAGGCGATCGACTTCTTTCCTCTGCGTTTCTGAACGAGATCGATTCAGCCTTGCGGCAAGAGCGAGACATGCGCCTGCACGATGCGCCATCCCTCCGGCAGCCTCACCCACACCTGGCTCTGCCGTCCGCGAACCGTTCCGCCGGCCGCTACGCGCTCAAACTCCAGCGTGATGCTGGCAAAGTCGCGTCCAAAGCTCACGATGTCGAGCCGCGTCACCGTGCGCGCAAGATTCACCGCCTTTCGCGCCCTGCGAAAGGCCGCAAGCTCCTCCGGCCCGTAGAGATTTTCCGCCGCGCCAAACCGCATCACCTGCGGCCCCGCCCAGAACATGCTCATCAGCGTATCCACATCGTTGTTCACCAGCGCTTCCTCATAGCGCGGGTAGAGCGCGCTGAGCTCCGCCACAACTTCAGGATCGTTGATCGTCATGATGCTGGAAAAAGCTCCCGTCCCGGCAGGATCTGCTTGCTCAGCGCGGCGCTCACCGTATACACAGGCTCGTTGACCACCTGGCTCAGGCGCAGCTTGAGCGCCACGCTGCACAGAATGTACGCGTGAATCTCCGTAAAGCCCCAGCGGCTGACCAGCAGGTCGATCATGCGGCTGGTCGCGGCACGCGCCGCATCTGCAAGGTCGGTCCCCGTCTCCACCACCACCCACGCATCGGCCGTGGAATCGCCCGCGGCAGCTTCGCTGGCTTCGACAATCGGGCCGGTCAGCGGCTGCTGTTTGTGCAGTTGAAAGCGCAGCGTCACATCCAGCGGGCACTCGATGCCGTTGATGCACACCTCGCCATCGCCCTGCGCCGCGTGCCCATCGCCGCAGCTGAACAGCGCGCCGTGGTTGAACACCGGAAGATAAAGCCGCGAACCCGCGCACAACTCGCGCACATCGAGGTTGCCGCCGAAGGGGCCTGGCGGCCGCGTGCGGAACGCGCCGTCGTCCGCGCGCGCCACGCCCATTACACCCAGAAACGGCCGCACCGGGACCACCGCCGGCGCCAGAGAACTCGTTGACTCGCCGTCAAGCTGCCAGTGAAAAAGGGCCGGCTCACGAAAACGATCCTTCAGAAATCCAAGCCCTTCGATCACACTGGACCATCCCCAACCGGCGTGCCGCGTAAACAGCACGTCCACCTCGAGCACATCGCCCGGCTCCGCTCCCTCCACCCACACGGGCCCGGTGAGCGCATGAATGCGGCTGCGGTCAATGGCCAGAAACTCCGCCGTCGTCATGCCGGGATGCACCTGCCCGCCGCTGGCGTCGACACATTCAAACGCAACCTCATCGCCCGGCTCGATGCGCAGCCTGGGTGGAAGCGACCGGTCCCACACGGAGTGAGTCGGTTCGGCGGAGAGCATGTGCTCGCTCATGGTTCCTTCACCCTCACGGTCATCTGCAACTCCACCAGGGCGTTTCGCGGCAGCGCACTCAGACCCACGGCCGCGCGCACATGCCGCCCCGCCTCGCCAAACACCCCCACCAGCAGATCGGAAGCGCCGTTGATGATAGCTGGCGAGTCCGCAAACCCCGGCGCTGCGTTCACGTAGCCGTTCACCGTCAGCACCTCGGCCACGCGATCGAGCGATCCCAGGTCCCGCTTCAGCACCGCCAGTTGCGTGAGCGCGCAAGCCCTGGCCGCCGCGTAGCCCTCTTCAATGGTGCGGTCCAGGCCCGCGACGCCAGTGATAATGCCCTCTGTACCGGTTGAAATCACTCCGGAGAGGTAGACAATGGAGCCCGCCTGCTTGGAAGAAACGTATGTGCCGCCAGGGGCAGGCGCCGGAGGCAACGTGTACCCCAGTGCAGCGAGATTCTGGTCAGGCGTTGGAGAGATGGTCATTTCCATTTGAATTTAGCACGCGGAGGGGAAGATTTTCTTTGGCCTTCTTTCCCCGTCAAGTTAGCATGAGGCCATGGCTTTGAGGTTTTCCCTTTCAACGCATCTGACCGGCCAGGGGGGTCGATGATCACACGCACCGCAAAGCTGCTGCTTCTGGCGGGGGTCGCCCTGTTTTACTCGCTGGTGGTCATCACCAACCTCACCGACTTCGACTCGAACTATCAGTTTGTGCGCCACGTCCTGTCCATGGACACGACCTTCCCCGGCAACCGCTCGATGTGGAGGGCGATTCTTTCGCCCACCCTGCATCTTGCCTTTTACCTCGGCATCATCGCGTGGGAATTTGTCACCACCATCCTCCTTTGGTGGGGTGTCGCCGGCCTGCTGCGCGCCCTGAGGCAGCCGGCCGGCGCATTCAACGCGGCGAAGCGCATACCGGTGATCGGGCTAACGCTTTCGATGCTGATGTGGCTCGTCGCCTTTCTTTCCATTGGCGCGGAATGGTTCCTGATGTGGCAATCGCCCACATGGCACGGCCAGGAAGCGGCGTTCCGCATGTTTACCGTCGTGGGAATTGTCTTTCTGATCGTGCTGCAGCCCGACACCGAGGCTCAGCCGTGAGCTCCGCTGTTGCGGCTATTGTTCTGGCCGCGGGTGCAAGCAGCCGCCTCGGCCAGCCGAAGCAGTTGCTTCTCTGCGGCGGGGAGACATTGCTTGCGCGGGCTCTCCGGCTTGCGTTGCAAGCGGGCGCGGCCCCGGTGATTGCAGTCCTCGGCGCCAACCTCGAAATCATCTTCGCCTCGGTTGCAATCGACCCTGCGATTCTCGCCATCAATAACCGCTGGCAGCAAGGCGTCTCCACCTCGATCCATGCGGGTCTCGACGCGCTGGACGCCGCGGCGCCGCATGCGGATGGCGCTCTGATGCTTGGCTGCGATCAGCCGCGATTGACTGTCGGCCATCTGCGCGCATTGATCGAGGCCTTCGCCGCACAGTCTCAGCCTCCCATTGTGGCGTCGACCTACACGGGCGTGCTCGGCGTTCCCGCAGTGTTTCCCCGCGCGGTGTTCTCTCAACTCCGCGCACTCCGCGGTGACAAGGGGGCGCGTGCACTTTTGCTTGACCCGCCATGCCCGTTGATTCCGGTCCAGTTCGAAGGCGGTGAAGTCGACATCGACGCGCCGGAAGACCTCGCGGAGCTTCAGTAAACTTCACCGCTCGATCGTGGCTTCGATGAATCCATGCGGCTCGTCGATAGGCACAAAAATGTGGTTGGGATTGTCTTGTCCGAAGTGGCTCAGGTCCACCGGCAGGTGGTGCAGGTTGGGCATGGCGAGAGTAATGCGCGTAATCTCCGGAGCTGCGGCCAGCGCGGCGTTGCCCATATCGAAGAGCGTGTGCTGCACGCTCATGCTGTCGTGCGCGGCGAACTCCTTGAGCAGCGCTCCAATCACGCGCGCACGCACCAGCGCATAATCCGGCGAGCCTTCGCCGTATTCCCATGTCACCGTGGCGCGGGTTCCGAAGATGCGATCCGTGGCCGGCTTCAGCGTCGTCAACTTGTCCTTGATATAGCCTGTGAACGCCGACCTGGTGGTCTTCAGAATCACCAGTCCATCGACGCCCGATCTGACCGACCACTCGCGCCCCTGATCCCTTACAGCGCGCACTGTATGCACCTCCGGACCGCCAAGCCTGAAAGTGGTCTCTTCCGGCGCGCCATCCACCACCATCCGCTCCCAGGCTTTCTCCTCGATCTCCACCAGGGCTCCGCTCACCTGCGGATTGTTGTTGAGCAGGTAGTCGCCCAGTTCCGTGGCGAACTCCTCGATGGTGATCGCCTTTGAGTCGCGCGCCACCGAGTAGACGGTGTTCTTCATCGTGTCCGTGGGCAGAATCTTGCTGTTATCCGCGTCAGTGAAGCTCGACTCGAAGTCGCCCTCCAGCAACACCCGCACGGTCCACTCGTTGAATTCGTGACGGTCTCCGTGCCGTGTAATGCGCGAAAGCCGCACCCGCGATTTTCCGTAGCGATTCTCACCCAGTCTTGCCATGGTCTCAGCTTCCTCGGTAGGTTGTGTAGCTGTTGTTGCTCAACAGCAGCGGCAGGTGGTAATGCTCCTCCCCGCTGCAGATAATTGTGATCGAAATCTCAGGGTAAATGCTGCTTCGGCTCATGCGCGCCAGATACGCCCCTGTCGCAAATGTCAGCCGGTAGAGCCCCTGCGAGGCGTCATCAGCAAGGTCGCGGCAGCGCCCATCCGCATCAGTCGTGCTCTTGCGAACAAGTGCCCATGTAGAGTCTCGCTGCTTCTCTAGGCGAACTTCAACGCCAGCCGCTGATTTGCCCAACACTGTGTCCAACACGTGTGTCGTAATCGCGCTCATTCCACCAGCCACCTTCCCAGACGAATCTGCGTAATCTGCCGTTGCTGCTCGGCCGCCTCGCGCAACTCCGCCTCACGCGTGTTGGCAAGCCTGCGGTTGAGAATTCCCAGCATCTCCTCCGCGCTTTTGCCCGTTGCGCACACAATATAGGTGAAGCCGAAGCGCTGCTCATAGAGTGCATTGCCGGCCGCCAACTCAGCCAGCACCCGCTCGTTTGCGTCGTCGGCCGACGACTGCTCCTGTCGCGACCACGTAGCGGATTTCTGCGATGCCTGCGCGGCGTTTCGTTCGCCGATGCGCGGATGGCGGGCAAACGCCTGCATCCAGTCACTCTCCTCCATCGTGCGCCAGATTCGATCTGCTTCTACGCTCAGCTCCATGACACTGCCGATCGGTCGCAGCGCTGCCATCGTCTCTGCCCATCGCCGCGCGCCGCAGCAGGCCAGCATCGCATCAACAGCCTCTTGCGGAGCGGCTCCATTCCAGGCTGATAGCACGGCGTTCATTTGAGAGGGACCTCCCTGCGCAACTCCTTCAGGAACTCCTCCAGCAAATTCGCGGCCACGCGCTTGCGATATTCCGCGGTAGAGCGAATGTCGTCGATGGGCTGTGCCTCCGCCAGCAGCGCTTCTCGCGCAGCGTCGATCAGTGACGATTCGACTGTCCTGCCAAGCAGCGCGGACTCCGTCTGGAACAGACGCGCAGGAAACGGCGCCATGCTCGCCGCCGCGACGCGAACCTCGGCAATCGCGCCGTCCTCAACCAAAGCAGTTGCCGCCAGTGCAACCTTTGAAATGGCCATCGCACGCCGCGTCCCCACCTTGCGCAGGTACTGCCGATGCCGCGCGAACCGGAGCGGAATATGCACGGCGAAAAGCAACTCATCCGCCTTCATCGCATTGCGCTTGTAGCCGGTGTGGAAGGACGAATAGGGGATGCGCCGGCTGCCGCGCAGAGACATCAACTCGATCTCCGCATCGTAGACCAGCAGCGCGGGCGAAGAGTCGGCAGCCGGCGATCCATTCACAAGGTTGCCGCCAAGCGTGGCGCGGCTTTGATTGGCAATCGAGCCAATCCAGCTCGCGGCCTTGGCCAGCAGCGGCAACTGCGCCGCAATACCCGCGTGCGCCCGCAAATCGCGAAAGGTTGCCGCGGCTCCAATGGAAATCGTGTCCGCGCCGGAATCGATAAAGCGCAATTCGCGAATGCCCCACAGGCTCACCAGCCTTCGCGCCCCCAGCCGTCCCGCTGCATGAGCCACCATCAACTCCGTGCCGCCGGCAATGGGCGTCCACTCGCCGGGTGCGGCCGCAAGCAGCTCCAGCACCGCGGACAGATTGCCCGGCGCAAGCATCTCGTGCGCTTCAGGATTACCGCGCATCGGCAGCCCGCTGCGTTGAAGGCGAGCCGCTCTCAGTCCCGGCCGCCAGCACAGACTCGAAGATGCGCGTGAACCCCGTACACCGGCAGAGGTTGCCCGCAAGCCCCTCGCGAACCTCGCCCAGCGTCGGATGCGCGTTGATGGAGAGCAGTTGCGTCGCCGCCATCAGCATTCCGGGCGTGCAAATGCCACACTGCGCGCCGCCGCAGTCGAGGAATGCCTGTTGCAGTGGATGCAGGGTTCCGTCTGTCGCGAGGCCCTCCACGGTCTGGATGTTTGCGCCTTCGGCCTGCAGCGCGGGCACCAGGCAGCTGTTCACCAGTTCGCCGTTCATGCGCACCGAGCACGAACCGCATTCGCCTTCGCCGCACCCTTCCTTGGTCCCGGTCAAATGCAGATCCTCGCGCAGCACGTCCAGCAATCGCTTCATGGGTGGTACATGCACCGCACAGCGCTGGCCGTTGACTTTGAAATGGATGGCGGGACAATATTCGCTCATAGCGCCGCGGCCTCCGCAACGGTCTCGCGAACTGCCAGCCTTGCGAACAGGTCTTCAGGCAGGAGCGGAATCGCGTGGAAACCAACGCCGGTGGCGTCGCGAATCGCATTCAGAATCGCGGGCGCAGGCCCATCGTGCGGCAGCTCGCCAATGCCCTTGGCGCCAAAGGCCCCATGCTGAAACGGGATCTCTTCAAAGTACACATGGATCGGCGGCACATCCTCCGCTGTCGGCATAATATAGTTGGTCATCTGGTTGTTGGCCATGTGCCCATTCTGCAAAAGCACCTTTTCGTAGAGCGCAAAGCCAATGCCCTGCGCAATGCCGCCCTCGATCTGTCCGCCTGCGAGCACGGGATTGAGCACGCGGCCAACCTCCTGCACCGACCAGAAATCCTCAACCTCGGCCGAGTACGTCACCGTGTCCACGGCCACCTGCGCAACCTGGATGGACCACGCATACGCGGGATATGCCTCTCCGCGGTATTTCTGATCGTCCCAGAAGATTCCGGGCGGCGCTTCGTAGCGGCAGAGCGATCGCACATCGCCCTGCGCGACACGATACCGCTCGCATGCGGCAAAAAACTCCTCACGCGTGAAGTGCTCGCCCAGCCCGGCGTGCTCGCGCAGCATTGCCACAAGCTGCGCGCAGGCACGCTCGATCAGCCGCCCCACCACCATCGATGTGCGCGATGCCACGGTCGGTCCGCTGTTGGGCACAATGCCCGTGTCCGCCGGCGCCATGATCACGTCGTCATAGCCGATGCCGATCGCTTCCGCCGCAATTTGCGCGAGTATGGTGTTTGTACCCTGGCCGAATTCGGTGCTCGCCACCAGGACGCGCACCTTGCCCTCGGGCGTCACATCCACGCCAGCCAGCGAGTTCAAATAGCGCTCACCCGACCCGGTAAAGCCCGAGCCGTGATAGAAAGCCGCAACGCCCATGCCCCGCTTGACTACGCTCCGCGGGTTCTCCGCCGCAAAGCGCTCCTTGCGTGCTTGATAATCGCTCTCGCGCAATGCACGATCGAGCAGCTGATCCAGGATCACCGGCTCGCGCATCACCTGCTCGGTTGCGGTGGTGTCGCCGTCGTGGAGAAAATTCTTTCTCCGCAACTCGATGGGATCCATGTCGAGCTTTGCCGCAATCTCATCCATGTGCCGCTCGATGGCAAACACCGCCTGCGGAGCGCCGAAGCCGCGAAAAGCACCGTACGGAACCGTGTTGGTGGCCCACGCGCGGGAGCGCACGCGCACATTCGGGCAAACATACGGCCCAGGCGAATGCAGAGTTGCGCGCGAAAGCACGGTGGAAGACAGCGTTGAGTACGCGCCGCCGTCCGTGGCCACTTCAATGTCCATTGCCAGCAGCTTTCCGCCTTCATCAAGCGCGGTGCGATGGCGAATACGCGACGGATGCCGCTTGGTCGTAGCCGCCAGGTCCTCCATGCGGTCGTAGACCATCTTCACGGCGTGGCCGCTCTTCATGGCCAGCAGAGCCGCATGCGCGGCGAGCGTTGAGGGATAATCCTCCTTGCCGCCGAAGGCCCCGCCGGTCTCCGTCTGAATCACGCGCACTTTGTCTTCGGGAAGATCGAAGACCGCAAGCAGAGACTTGTGCACATAGTAAGGACACTGCAGCGATCCCCACACGGTCACTCCATCTACCTCGCTCCACTCCGCGATCATGCCGTTGTTCTCAATGTAGAGATGCTCCTGCGCGCCGGTGCGGTACTCGCCTTCCACAATGTGCGCGGCGCCACCCCACGCCGAGTCCACATCGCCCTTCTCAAGCAGGAAGCTCTTGAACACGTTGTCCGTGCCCCACACAACCACATCCTGCCGCTCGCTTTCTTCGATGGTGAAGATCGCCGGCAGCGGCTCATACTCGATCTTCACCGCCGCCGCCGCCTCGCGCAGCTTGTGCTTGTCCGGGTGCGCCAGCAGCACGATCGCTTCGTCGCAATGGTTGACTACGCCATCTGCAAGGCAAGGCTGGTCCGAAAAGATGAGCTGGACATGATTCTTACCGGGAATGTCCACGGCGGTGACTACGGTGAACTCAGACCAGTCGATGCGGCGGTCGAAGCCGATGGAGCGAATAAATCCGCGCGGAATCGTGCTGCGCACGGTGGTTCCGTGCCACATGCCCTCGCGCTCGATGTCGTCCACGTAGCGAGCGCGGCCCAGCAGTTTGTCCGCGCCCTCTTTGCGAGGGACGGGTGCGCCAACGATGCGGGTTTTCTCGCTCGTGCCCATGATGCAAAGGCCTTCAGACTCGTACGGGTTGAGGCATAGCATACATCGGCGCGGCCCGGTTTCCAAGTGAATCGTTCAGCCGGCCAGCATTGCCAGGGTCCGCGCCAGCACCTCAACGCCATCGGCAATCCACTCCGGCGATGCGTACTCATCGGGCCGGTGGCTCACCCCGCCGCGGCAGGGAATGAACAGCATCGCCACCGGCGCAATGCGCGCCATGAAGAGCGAGTCGTGATAGGCGCGGCTCACCATGCGCTTCGCGCTCTTGCCGGCTTCTCCCGCCGATGCTTCCATGGCCGCCAGAATCGCCTCATCGCACGTTGCAGGCGGATCGGCATTCACCAACTCGGTGCTAACTGTCACTCCCCGGCGTTGCGCGACTTCGGCGCAGGCATCGTGCAGCGCATCGAGCACGCGGTCGCGGCGCGGTCCATCCGTGTCGCGAATGTCCGTCTCCAGCCGAACGCGCGAGGGAATACTGTTAACCGCGCCGGGAAAAACATCGCAAACGCCCACCGTGCCAACCGTATCGATAGCGCCGGTGGATTTGGCCGCCGACTCGAGCGCCAGAATCAGCTCCGCCGCAGCGGCCAGCGCATCTTTGCGTCCAGGCATCAGTTTCGCCCCGGCATGGCCACCTTCGCCCTCGATGTCGATGCGCAAGCTTGCCGGCGCGGCGATATGCGTCACCAGGCCAAGATCGATGCCTTCCTGCTCCAGCAGCGGGCCCTGCTCAATGTGCAGCTCGACAAACTGGTGGAAGCGTCCCGTGGACAACGCGACCGATTCGAGCGCGCCCGTGAATCCGGCCTGGCTGCGCAGTTCTTCCAGGCTATTGCCCTGCTTGTCGCGCAGCGCCAGCGCCGCAACCGGCGCAAGCACACGGCCCATCATGCGGCTGCCCAGGCAGCCAATGCCGAAGCGCGTCGGCTCCTCGGCCGTAAAGATCACCAGCTCAATTGATCGCTTCGGACGAAACCCGGCGCGCTGCAGCGCGCGAATCGCTTCCAGTCCGCCCAACACTCCCACCGTTCCGTCGTACGATCCGGCGTTGGGAATCGCATCGATGTGCGAGCCCGTCCCTACCGGCGCAAGCATAGGTTCGCTGCCTTCCCATCGTGCGAATGTGTTGCCAATTGCATCCTCATTCACCGCGAGTCCCGCATCCGCGCACAGTCCCTTCACATAGGCCCGCGCGCGCAGGTCCGACTCGCTGAACACCACGCGCGTCACCACCGGAGGCTCGGCCTCGGAGATGCGCGCCAGTGCCGCTAGCTCCGCGAACAGCCGGTCGATGTCGAGTTTGGGCTCAATGACCATGCCGTCCCTCACTCCCCCAGCGGATGCCGGCGCCAGTCTTTGTAGATCAGGTACTTCGCCGGCCGCTTGCCCAGCGCGCCAAACCACTGCGGACAGTAGGGGCCCATCCAGATAAAGTCCCCTGCTTCCACCGGATACCACGCGTCGCCGAGCCGGTAGATGCCGCCGCCCTCCAGCATCAGCAACCCGTGCTCCATCACGTGAATCTCCACCATGCTTAGCGCCGCGCCGGGGTCGTACGTCATGGTGTTCACGGCAAAGTCATACGCTGGACCGTCGGGCAGCAGCGAACGCACACGCAGCCCCTCATCGCCCATCAGCGCCACTGGAGCAATCGCCGCTTCATCCCCGACAACCATCTCCGCAGCCGCACCCTCGCCCGCAGCCAGGTGTTCATAAGGCTTTTCAATGACAGCTGCCCGCGAAGCCCTCACCGCGCGCACCGCGTGCGGCGCGCCCTGCGGCAGAAATGCAAATCCACCCGGCGTCAGTCGATGCTCCTTGCCGTCGGCCTCAAGTTTCAGCTCGCCTTCGAGCACATAGATAAACCGCTGCGCCGGCGCGGGCCCCAGCGAACCCTCCGCCGCAAACTCCGCCGTCATCTGCGTAAACCGTGCGCCCAGTTGCGGCGAGGCGTGGACCACAAATTCCACCCCCGTCGCACCCGGGAGCGGCGTGCGAATGAATGTGTTCGGAGTTTGCAGCAGGTGATCGGGCTTGCGGCTGCTTCGCGTTAATCCAAGATGGTGCAATGTCGACCTCGTCTGTGCATTCTATCCAAGTTCGCATGCCAGGCGCAGCAGAAACTCGCGCCCCACGTCGAGCGCTGCCTCAACGTCCTCCTCGAGAACCGTCTCCGCGGGATGGTGGCTGATGCCTCCGGGGCTGCGCAGAAAAAGCATCGCTGTGGGCGCCTTTGCAGCCATCACCATCGCGTCGTGCCCCGCGCCGCTCGCCATCGTCCTCGCATCCAGCCCGGCCGCCTCCATGGCGTCGGTCAAAAACGCCGTCAGCCGCTCGTCCATGGGTACGGCCGGCTGGTCCAGCCGGTCTGCGCGCTCCAGCGTCAGCCCACGCTGCGCGGCAATCGCGCCCGCCCTGGTCACCATCTGCTCCACGGCAGAGATGCGCGCCGCATCGCAGGCATGGCGCACGTCCAGGCTCACCGCCGCCACTCCCGGAACCACGTTGCCCGCATTCGGTTCCACGCTCACTCTGCCCACTGTGGCCGCCAGTCCGTCGGTATTTCTGGCCAGCGCTTCGACTGCCGTGATCCACTCCGCGGCAGCGGCCAGGGCATCGCGGCGCAGGTGCATCGGCGTGGTCCCTGCATGGTTGGCCTTGCCCGCAAAGGTCAGGTTGAGTCGCGTCTGACCCACAATCGAGGTGACCGCAGCCACGCGCAGACCCTCAGCTTCCAGCACCGGGCCCTGCTCGATGTGAATCTCCACGAATCCCAGTACATCTTCGTCCAATTCGGCCTCAGCAATCTTTGCCGGATCGAGACCAAAGGCGCGCATGGCGTCGTCCACGCGCACGCCTTCTGCGTCTTTATAGGCCAGCATCTTCTTGTCGAAGCATCCCGCCACCGCGCGGCTGCCGAGAAACGGCACCCCAAAGCGCACGCCCTCTTCTTCAGAGAATGCAATTACCTCAATCGCCATCGGCAAGCTGAGTTCCTGCGCCATCCCCACCCACTCCAGCGCCAAGGTCACGCCCAGCACGCCATCGAATGCCCCCGCATCGGGCACGGTGTCAATGTGGGATCCAAGCAGCAGCCGCTTCCCGCTCACCCTCTCCGGCCGCCATAGCCCGCGAAGATTTCCCGCCGCATCCACATGGACGCTCATCCCCAGCGCCTCCATGCGCCCGCGCAGATGCGCATGAACCTGGTGCATCGGCGGCGTCAGAAATCGCCGCGTAATCCGCCCCGGCTCCTCCGTCATCGTTGCAATTAGCCTGCATTCCTCGATCGCCATCTGCGCGCGGTCTCTCATCGCCGCACCAGCTCTCTGCCCCGCGGCTGCCTTTCAAAACCCTCCCCACCGAAGACCTGCTCCCCCCGCAACCAGGTCTCGCGCACGCGCCCCCGCAACTCCGCGCCAAGGTAAGGCGAAAGCTTATGCCGGAAGCGCAGGTCTGCCGCCGCCACCGTCCAAGCCGCATCCGGATCGAACACCACAAAATCCGCATCCGCTCCCGCCGCCAGCGCACCTTTCCTCCCCGTCAGCCCAGCCAGCCGCGCCGGGCTAGCCCCCATCCACGCGCCCACGCGCTTCATCGCTTCGCCCAAACCCATCCCCCTGCGCAGCAATGCCGTAGCCACGACCGGCAGCGCAAGCCCCAGGCTGGCGATCCCGCCCCACGCCAAATCCCAACGGCCCTCCTCGCGGCGCTTCATCGCCGGCGGGCACGGCGAGTGGTCGGTCGTCACCATGTCGATTGAACCCTCTTCCAGCGCCGCCCATAGCGCCTCGCGATTGGCCTTCCCGCGAATCGGCGGCGCGCACTTGAACTCCGTCGCCCCATCGGGAATCGCTTCCGCGGCAAACCACAGATATTGCACGCAGGTCTCCACCGTCACCAGCAGTCCTCGCCGCCGCGCCTCGGCCACGAGAGGCAGTGCCTGTGCACTGGCCAGATGGACAATGTGAATCGGCGTCTCAAACTCCTCGGCCAGCCTGATTAGAACCGCAATCGCCTCAACCTCCGCCTCATCCGGCCGTGAAGCCAGGTAGGTGGAGTACCTGCGCCAATCCGCTCCTGCCGCGTTGAGCTTCTCGGTGGCCGCATTCACAGGTCCGGCAACCTCCGCATGGGCCAGCAGCGGCAGGCCTGTGCCCCTCAGTCGCGCCAGCGCGAGCCGCAGATCCGCTTCATCCACCCACGCAAAGCCATCGATTCCTGAATGAATGAGAAAGCACTTGAATCCGGGAACCCCCGCCGCCGCCAGCGCTGGTAGTGCCTCGGCGTTCCCGCGAACCACCCCGCTCCAAGCGGCCCAATCCACCCATGCCTTGTCCTGCGCCGCCGCGCGCTTGGCCTCCAGCGCCGCCACATCGGTAGTTTCCGGCACGCAGTTCAGCGGCATATCTACCAGCGTCGTCACGCCGCCCGCCGCCGCTGCCTGCGTGGCCGTTCAGAATCCTTCCCACTCCGTGCGCCCCGGCTCGTTGATGTGCACGTGCGAGTCCACCAGGCCGGGCAGCAGCACCGCATCGCCAAAATCCCTCAGCCTAACCCCGGTGGGGGCATCGTCCCAGCCCAGCACCGCGCCAATCCGCTCGCCCTCCACCAGCAGTGTTGCCGGCCCCAGCCCGCTGGCGATTAAGACCCGGGTCGATCGGAATGCCTGTGCCATACTGTCTTTACTTTGACCTCTCAGGGAGGCAGTGAGCAAGTTGGCCCCACCCACTCCGCCCAATCCCGACTTCCTGCGCCGCGCCATCGTCCTGGCCATCCAGAACGTCGACGCCGGCGGCGGAGGCCCGTTTGCCGCGGTCGTGGTGCGCGATGGCAAGATTGTGGGCGAGGGGGTGAACACGGTCACAGCTAGCAAAGACCCCACGGCCCACGGCGAGGTCAACGCCATCCGCGCCGCCTGCAAGACCCTGGGAACGTTCAGCCTCGCGGGCTGCGAACTCTACACCAGTTGCGAGCCCTGTCCCATGTGCCTGGCCGCCTGTTACTGGGCGCGGCTCGACGCCATCTACTACGGCTCCAGCGCTGCCGATGCCGCTCGCGCCGGCTTCGACGACGCCTTCCTCTACGACGAGTTTAAGAAGGACCAGCCCGCCCGTTCTCTGCCCGCCAAGCAGTTGCTCGACAACGAGGCATGGGGCGCGTTTGCCGCCTGGATCGCATCGTCCAGCAAGGTTCAGTATTGATCGAATGTGAGCCAGGTGGGGCTCGACCGAATCGGAGCACCGCCGGATTTGGGCAGTTCCGGCGCCACAGCATTTTCGATTCTGGTCTTTACAGAATCCTGAAAGCAGAGTGGCTTTTTCCTCAAAAAAAGCCACCTTCCACAATCTCCAAACGTCAACATGTGAATCGAAAGTGCTCTAAGCAGAGTCCTTCGGGCGCGTGGCTTTTACGGCCGACAGAATCCCTATCCCGCAGAGCACAACCGCGCCCGCGGCAATCCACTGGGTGGGTACGTGCATCAGGTGCGCGGCGTACATGAGCCCGCAGATCAGGACTGCGTAACCGCCGGCGTAGATTCCGAACGACATAAGATCTCCTTATCGAGTTTTAGCGAAACCAGAGCAACTGTACCCCCAAAACGCTGCGTTCAAGTCGACGCGACAACAAGGAGCGGCGACCCTGCACTGAACTCACCAAGTCACACAGACTCCGGTTTCGCTCGAATCGCGGTCTCCCGTCCGCGGATTCTTGTCTGAGCCGTCAGTGCGGTTACTCGCCGCTCACACCAGCTTCGCTCTCCTGGCGAATAGCGCTTTGCTGGGCGGCGGGTCGAGCAGCTCGGGCCGGGAAGCATTCTGTCCCGGCAACGTATCCTGAAGAACCACGGTGAGCAGCGATCTGTTCACGCTGATGCGCCCGTTGTACGCGATGTAGCCGAGCTTCCTAAATCGATTCATGAAGAAGCTCACGCGCGACCGCGTGGTCCCGATCATCTCTGCCAGCGTCTCCTGTGTCACCGGCGGAATCAGCGTCAGCGGCTCGCCCGGCTTGCCGAAATCCGCCATCAAAAGCAGGGTTCGGGCCAGTCTCCGCTCGCTGGAGTTGAAAAGCTGGTCGATCAGGTCGGCTTGGGTTCGGATGCCGCGAAGCAGCATGAAGTTCAGAAAGTATTTTGAGAATTCATGGTGTTCGTGCAGTGCCTCAAGCATCTCCCCCCGCGCAATCCTCAGCGCCACGCAAACCACCAGCGCAGAGGCGCTTGCCGATCGAATTGCGCCGGTCGCCGTCAGCGACTCCTCGCCGAGAAAGTCCCCTGCCGCGAGCAGTGTCACAGTTGCCTCCTTGCCCTTCTTGGAGACAACCGTCAGCTTCGCCCTGCCTGACTGCAAATAGAAAACTGCGTCTGCGGGGGTGCCTTGGGAAAAGAAAAGTTGCTTTGCCTTCAGGCGGACGATTCTGCGGCCGTCTCCTTCGTTGGCAAGGTAGCCCGCAGTGTCAAAGACCTTGGTTTTTTCTCCATCCATCTGGACGGCCTCTTCCTCAATACGGCTCCTGCGCCGACAATTCGCCTAAAGCGCGGGTGCTCGCTGCAGGATTGGCAGGCGTTTCCAGGGGGAGCCAATCCTTGCACACGAAACCAGCATGCCATCGTTTCTCCCATTAAGCTGAGCGGTTTGGCTCATGTCCTGCAGCGGCGCGGCTTTCCTCCCATGTGGTCATTCCTATGCATCCGCGGCCTGATCTCATCCAAGGCAACCGGCATTCCCGTAATACTCTGCCCAACCGAGCCGATCTTCTGAATGGAAGCACCGTTCGTCAATGGATACGGCATGGAGCCACAGATAAGCCCGGTTTCCGGTCGAAAGGCCGGATGGGTCAGCCACGCGCTGGTCCCGGCTGTCCTGTTCGCTGCCTGGCCGCTGGTCCAGGCGCAGATTGCCCCCGCGCCCTGCGTCTCGCTGGGCGGCAACTTCTGCTCGCATCCGGTCGGCCAAATGTCCGGCGGGCAGAACGTCACCGTCAATGCGCAGGTCGCGGGTGCCGTCAGCGCGGTCGAAGTGCTCACACTGGGCGTGAGCGGCCTCGATTTCGCTCCCGGCATCGGCGCCATGACCTGCGCGGGCGCAACCCTCATCGCCGGCGCAACCTGTACCGAATCGGTCACTTTCACCCCCGTGTATCCGGGCCTGCGCACCGGCGCGGTGGTGCTCCTGGATAACCAAAACAACGTCCTGGGCGCCACGGCCCTCTCCGGCACGGGGGTCGGCGGCCTTGGCGTGCTGGTCACCGGCAACATCCTTCCCGAGGCGGGCGACGGCGCCTCCACGGGCCCAATCCTCGATGGCAGCGCCGCGAACCAGGCTTCCCTCGACAACCCCACCGCCATCGCCCTCGATGGCGCCGGCAACCTCTACATCGCCGACCAGGGTCACAACCGGATTCGCAAAGTCACGGCGGCTACCGGCCTCATCTCCACCCTTGCCGGCAATGGAACCCCGGCCTATGCGGGCGACGGCCTGCCCTCCACCAGCGCGTCCGTGAGCGTGAATGCGCCCTCGAGCGTGGCCCTGGATGGTGCGAGCAACCTCTATATCGCCGATACGGGGAACAATGTCGTCCGCAAGATTTCGGCGGTCAGCAGCGTCATCAGCATCGTCGCCGGCACCGGCCAGCAAGGCAGCACAGGCGACGGCGGCCCGGCAACCGCCGCGACACTCAATCAGCCCCAGGGCGTGACCATCGACCAGAGCGGCAACCTCTCTATCGCCGACACCGCCAACCACCGCATCCGCAGAGTCGATGCGGCCACCGGCAACATCGCCACCGTCGCGGGAGATGGAAGCGCGGGATACGTGGGCGACGGCGGCCTCGCCACGGCGGCCGAGCTCAACCTCCCCTCTGCGGTCGCCTTCGACGCCGCCGGCAACCTCTACATCGCGGACTCCGCCAACAACGTAGTGCGCATGGTTGCGTCCATCAACGGCGTCATCGCCGCAGGCAGCGCCATCTCCACCTTTGCCGGGACTGGAACGGCAGGCGACACCGGCGACGGCGGCCCAGCCACCGTGGCCACTCTGTCTTCACCCTCCGGCGTCACCGTCGACGCCGCCGGTAACCTTATCGTCGCCGACACCGGCAACTCCGCCATCCGCAAGGTCAGTTCGGCCTCCGGCTTCATTTCGACCATCGCCCAAAACAACACCGGCGTCTACGTCTACAACAACGGCGGGCCCTATGCCATCAGCCTCTGGGGGCCCACGGGACTTTTTCTGGATGGCGCCGGCGACCTTTACTTCGCCGACTCGCTCAACAACCGCATCCGCGAGATCGAGAGCAGCTTCGTCGTCCTCGACTTCACCGGTACGCCGGTCGGCCAGGGCGCGCAATCCGCGCCGCAGTCCCAGACCATCGAAGACGACGGCAATGCGCCGCTCGACCTGATCTCGATCACGGCCGGCACAAACGCCGCGCTCGACGCAACCGCAACCACCTGCACCGCTGGGTCACCTTCTCTCGATGTGGACGGCGAATGCATTATCAGCGCTATCTTTGCGCCCTCCGTGGCAGGCGATCCGCTCCTCGGGAGCGTGCTGGTCGCCAATTCCGCCGCCAATTCGCCTCTCGACATCGAGCTGGTCGGCTACGCCACCGAGGTCAGCGCGACCACCACCGCGCTCGCCTCCAGCGCCAACCCCTCCGGCTTCGGCCAGTCCGTCACCTTCACCGCAACCGTCTCCAGTACCGGGTCCGTCAGCCCCACGGGCGCCATCACCTTCTTCGACGGCGCAACCCCGCTCGGCTTGCCCGTCGCTTTAAACTCCTCAGCCCAAGCCCAGTTCACCACCGCCGCGCTCGCCGTCGGCGTGCACGCGATCACCGCCTCCTATGGCGGAGATAGCACCCACTCCGCCAGCACCTCCGCGCCTTTGAACCAAACCGTCCTCGAAGCCACCGCCTCCGCGCTTGTTTCCAGCCTCAACCCGTCGGCCCCGGGCCAGCCCGTCACCTTCACCGCAACCGTGTCCGCCGCCGGTGGCGGAGGCGTGACTCCGGACGGCAGCGTCACCTTCACCGACGGCGCTGCCACGCTCGACTCAGTCCCGCTGAATGCGAGCGGCGTTGCAGCGTACACCACAGCTGCACTGGCAAACGGTTCGCACGCCATCACCGCAACCTACACCGGAGACGCCGCCCGCCAGATCTCCGGCAGCGTCTCCGTCCTGGTCAGGCAACAGGTGCTGGTGGCCTCGCAGGTCGCCGTCACCTCCGCCCCCAATCCGTCCACTTTTGGCCGGGCAGTCACCATCACAGCGGCGGTCATCTCCAGCGGAACCTCGATTCCCACCGGCACGGTCAACATTCTCGATGCCGGATCGCAGATCGGCACGGCCAATCTCTCCGCTTCCACCGGCGTCGGCGCCTTCATCACCTCTACGCTGGCCGTCGGCTCGCACGCCATCACGGCGTCTTATCTGGGTGATGCGAACAATGCCCCGTCGACCTCCGCGCCCATCACCCAGGTGGTCAACAAGGGAGTGAGCCTTCCGCAAAAAACCTCTACCACCGTGACCGCCGCTCCGAACCCGGTCATGGCCGGCGCAGCGGTTACCCTGACCGCGACCGTTCAAGAGACAAGCGGCAGCGCCACGCCCGCGGGAAAGGTCACGTTCACCGATACTTTCAACAGCGCAACCGTTGCCCTGGGCAGCGCGACCCTGGCTGCATCCGGAACAGCCGTCATCAACCCCATACTGGCCGTCGGAACACATTCGATTGTTGCCACATATGCCGGAAACGCAAATGATGCCGCCAGCGCATCGGCGCCGCTTGCGGTCACCGTGCAGCTTGGAACGACAAACACAGTTCTGGCCTCCTCGGCCGATCCCTCCCCGGCCGAGTCCGCGGTCATCTTCACCGCGACCCTGACAGGCAACAACGGCATCCCGGCAGGCAGCGTGAGTTTTATTGCCGACGGCGTCTCCCTGGGCTCCTCGAACCTGAACAGCAACGGCATTGCCACGCTGAGCAGTTCCGCGCTCGCTCCCGGCACGCACTCCATCACCGCGAGCTATGGCGGAAACGCAACCACTGCGCCCAGCACATCGCTTGCCACCAGCCAGGTCGTGGACCCCATTCCCACCACCACCGTTCTCGCGGTGTCATCCTCGAGCGGAGCCGTGAGCCTCCAGGCCACGGTTGCCGGCAGCGTCGGCCCCACACCCACGGGGACGGTTGTCTTTACGGCCGGAACCACGACGCTGGGTGCGGCTTCGCTGAATGTAACCGGTGGGTCATCCCTGACTCCCACGCTGGTTCCCGGAACCTACACCGTGGTCGCGTCCTATGGCGGAGATGCGTGGCACTCCCCTTCGGCGTCGCAGGCGATTGCGGCCACTCAGCCACCGAGCGCGTTCAGCCTCTCTGTGACGCCCTCGACCTTGACCATGGACACGAACCAGAGCGCCACCGCTGCGGTGACCCTCACTTCAACCGGAGGTTTCAGCGACACGATTGCCCTGGCCTGCGCGGGCTTACCGACTGGAGTCACCTGCCAGTTTTCGAGCCCCAGCGTGAGTCTGGCAGCCGACGGCGCCGCCACCGTGCAGCTGACTATCGTCACGGGCGACGTGATTGCCTGGGGAACACCCTCGAGCGGGCTTCGCTTGATGGGCCCCGGCGCTTGCCTGGCAGGATTGATTTTGCCGTTCAGCCTCTTCTTTGGTTGCCGCATTGCACGCCCTGGTGGCCTGCGCGAGAGATTCCGCAAGGGCGCCTTGCTGCTGCTTTGCGGTGTGGCCCTGCTGGCCGGCGGTTGCACCACCATCCACGTGAACAGCAAAGGGCCGGAGAACTACGTCATCGAGGTGACCGGCACGGCCGCGAACAGCAAGATGGTCAAGTCTGCGCATGTGACGCTGGAAATAACGCAGTGAATGCGAGCACGCGAAGGAGACGGGCAGAATGCAGGATTCTCCTCCGGGTTATTTCGGTGCCTCGTCGGAGTTGTGGATGAAGCACTCGTGGATCGCATCCAGCGGCGCATTCGGCCATCTTGCCGCGTCCAGGTCGGCCTCGGTCAGCTCGTGGAGTACAAAATCAATCGACCCGTCGGCCTGCACCGTGGCTTCCAGATAGCCGTAGATATTCGTCTTGGAGGCCTTGTCGGCATCCTCCGGCAGTTTGTAGCGGTGCGCTCCCGCGCTGCCGATGATGATGCCTGGCAGCACATGGCTGCTGTGCTGCTTCCAATAGGGCGTGTTGAAGATGTTGGGCGAGTAGAAGTGCGAGTGGCTGGCCAGCACGTAGACATGTTTTCCCGCGGCCTGCGCGTCGAACAGCCAGGTGTAAACCAGCTCGCCTGTTTGCATCCCCACATCCCAGTCGTCCATGGCATGTTCGGAGCTGGTGGAGTGGGGCAGCGTCTCGTGCATGCCCGCAACAATGGTGCGGATGCCCGAGTTCGCGCCCAAGTCGCGATCCAGCACCTGGCGCAGCCAGTGCATCTGCGCACCGGAAAACTCGTCGCGGCCGGCGTTGTCGAGGGTGATGAAATCCACGCCGTTGCGGACAAAGTGGTACCAGGGCTCGACGGGTGCGGCGCTGTCGCCGTCGGCCTTGCGCTGCGCCTCAATCTCCGGCTGGGTCAAAAAGCTGGAGAATTTCGCCATGTAGGCCTCGCGCGTCATGGGCTTGTTGCTCTCGTGATTGCCTCGCGCCAGAAACACGGGAAGGGAACCGAACGGCGTCATCTGGTGCTCGAGAAAGTCGTCCCATGCCTCGCGCAGATATTCCTCGCGGGATCGATGGCTGCTAGCCGGCTCCATCGCCCTCATGTCCTGATCTTCCGAGCTGATCCAGCGGAAGTCGCCCAGGTGCCAGTAGAACGTGTCGTTCTCTGCCTTCACCTTGGCGGCGATGGCGGGCATCACAAAATCGCCGCAATTGCGGCTGTCGCCGCTCACGGCAAACGTCCACGGAGACGTCGCGGCCTGGAAGCCGGCATGAGACGGGGCAAGCGCGGCGAGGGCGAGCAGGGCAAACGAAGCAGACAACCTGAGCATGCAACCAGAATATCCGGAGCAGCCCGCCTGCAATGCGCGCTTTGGTGAGTTTGACCGGACCTGGTCTCACCAGAGCGTGTTTCAAGAGTCTGTCTCGTGTCAGGGCACGACTTCAGTCGTGCCGGGAACGGCTCGAAAAGTAAGGGGTTCTAACCCCTGTGGGCTGGATTCCAGACAAGTCAGTCATTGATGAAACACGCTCTAGTTCTGCGGCGCTTCCGGCGTTGGCGTGGTTGCAGGCTCCGTGTTATCCGGTTGCGCAGGCGGCGCGGCGACGGGTTGGACCGGCGCAGGGGTCGGTTGAGGCGGCGCGGTCGTCGGTGCAGCCGCCGCTGCCGGCGTTTGCGCAGCCGCCTGGCCGGCTGGCGTCACCGGCAGCGTAAGCGTCTGCACCGTTCCCGGATCGTCGCGCAGACGCACGTAAAGCGTTCCATTCGCGGGGTGGGGCACGCTCAGTTGGGTTCCGGTAAAGTCCGCGGGCACATCCGTTGCATTGTTGAAGTCAGCCGAAGCCGCCACAGACGCAGCCAGAAAAAGATTGCTTCCCGTGAGTATGCATGGCTTGGCTACGGCATGCGGGCAGCGCAATTCCTTGAAGCCCGGCAGCCGCACCAGCGTTCCCAGGGGCAGCCAGTCCCCGGTCACTCCATCGGCCGACATCACGCGCACCTCGACGGGTCCAAATGCTGAAGCGCCGAATCGTGCCAGAGGCTCGACCGTCCCCATCGCGGTCCTTGCGTCCTCCAGCATCAGTCCAGCGTCGGCCAGCGACAACACCGTGCTGAAGCTTCCGTCCACCGCAGCCACCTCTACCCTCTCGGTGCGCGGAAAATTGACCGGCACGCGCGACTTGAGGAAGAACACCAGCTTTCCATCCACGGGCAGGTCGTCCAGGCTGCCCAGCCGCACCGGCGAGGGGCCGGCAGCCGAAGCATCTTCCTGCACACCCTTGTTCAGCAGCGCGACCTGGGGCCGCGGCGCCTCCACGCTCACAGGCACCTTCAGTTGACGGCCGTCCTGCAACTGCACTTTGGCCACATACGGCTTTCCGGGAACCAGGTTGCCCGTGGCCGCGTCTGCGTTCATGGCCAGCTGGTCAAAGTCCTGCACCCGGCTCAGTGCCGAGGGCGTCAGGGCAATTCCTTCCAGGTCGGCCTTCGCCACTTCGTCCAGCCGCCTGCCGCGCAGCAGGGCCACCTGGTCTCCCGCGCTCAGCGTCAGCCGATCCAGCGAGGCGGCCTCGGAATAGGCCCGCAGCGGCAGGCTGTCCGGCTTCTTCAGGCCATACTGGTAGATCTCCAGCGTCACCGGCCCGGGAGCCGCTTCCTTCATGGGCACGGAGACCTCCAGCGAGTCCGCCTTGGGGGATTTCCAGACCAGCTTGCGCGGGATTCCGCCGTCCGCCTGTTCTTCCACCCTCTCCACGCACAGCGAGCTGTCGTCTTCCAGGTGCAGCGTGTCTTCGCGGCCCACGATCAGCGCCGACTGTTCGCCCGCCGCCACGGTCCACTTGCCAGCCTGGGCCGCATGCAGGTGATAGTGCGGCCCTTCCCAGTCGTCGAAGCCCCACTTGCCGCGCAGCACGGCGGTCACATCGCCCGCTTCCAGCGTGGGAATCGGGTTGACCGGCGTCAGCCCGCCCTCCGACGGGTCCGCCTTGACGGGCACATCCAGAGTCGAGGTCTTCCCATTGGCCTCAGTCTCGATATGCAGGGTCAGCCCGTAGACCAACTGAGTCGAAAACACTGCGGGTGCGCCCTCGGCCGGCAGCACCAGCCCCGGCTTCTGTGCACAATACTTTTCCTCCGGATTCACCGGATGCAGGCCCGGCAGCTTGGCCGGCCCAATGGGGGGCAGCGCCACCACCACCACCGACTTCGGGTCGCGAAACGACGGCGGCACGTTCAAGCGCAGGTTGAGCGTATCTTTGGTGGGCAGCGCCAGGGCCGGGATGTACTGGAAATGCGCCGTGTGCAGCGACGACAGAATCCTCGCCGTATCCACAATGGCGCCCACGTAGGGACTGTATGCCCCTGCGCCCGCCATCGGCGAGTAACTGAGCTGGTTCATCAGGTCCCCGGTGGCTCCGTTGGCCAGCTGGTTCACCATCGATTGCGCATTCGAGTCGTCAAGCACCAGCCCGTCGGTGTGCTCCACCAGGCACGGCGCCTGCTGGTCGGTGGGCTTGTCGAAGCATTCCTTGTCCAGCTTGACGCCCAGGCTCCGCGCTGCCATCCCGGCGCGCACTTTCAGCAAGCTGGGATCGGTCTGCGAAGTCTCCCTGACCTCAGCCAGGTAGGCCTCCAGCCGCATCCGGTCAAGGCTCGCCGCCTGCAGATCTTGCGTGGCCCGCACAAATGCGCCCGGCCTGCCCCGCACGGCTGCCCTCAGGGTGCTGAAATCCCCGCCCGTCTCCGGCGCCAGAAACACCAGCGCCTGCTGCGCCTCCGCCGGAACCGTAATAAACACGCCCTCGTTGCGCACGTCGTGGTTCCAGGTCTCCACCCGCGTAAACCACTCCGGAGGCGGCGGATTGGTCGCCCCGCGCAGAAAACCGACGATCAGGACGTAATGGGTAGACTGGCTCTCCGGCAGGTCGGGATGAATCCACAGCCGGTCGCCCGGTTCCAGGTTGGGCACCTCACCGATGGGCAGCGTGACTGTACCGCGCTTCACGTGCACGTCCACCTTGGGTCCCAACAGATCGAATGCCGGGCCATCGGCGTGCAGTCCGGCTGATGCTAAACAAAAAAACAATAATACCCGCAGGCATTGACGCATGACTCTATTGTACGAACTCCGGCCGGTGAAAACCTTCGCCTCGTGCCGCAACTTTCTCCCTGCATTCGGGTTGCCGCTGAATCACCCGGCGGCCCGGCCTCTTATTCTTTTCAGCGCAATTGCGGAGAATCGGGTACACTGTGGCTGGTATTACCTTGAGCCGAGGGACTGGCCTAAAATGTTTCTCAAATCCCTGTAGGGAAAAAACAAGACAACCAGACATGGCTCCTCATTTGTAAATGAGCCGGTACATTGCCCAGGATTGCCTTACAGAATCTTCTGAGAATCGCAGCAAGACCTTCCCAATCTATCTTTCGCTGGATCACACGGGCCCTGAACCGAATGAAGCCATCCATGGATTTGAGCTTGGAAAAATCGGAGATGGACAAGACTTAGAAATCAAGCCATCTCATTCGCCGGCATTGCGGCGCAACCAGTCTCCGAAACAAGACTTGAAAACCACCGGGAGCGGCGTTGCTTGGCAAGGCGCAAGAGCACGGCATACGGAGAAGAGAAAATGAAATCGCTAAAAGCTGCACCAGGCAGCGTAGACGTAAACCCCCTCTCCATTCCAGACGCGGAAGAAATCGTTGAAGAAGCCCTCAGTGAGCTGGCGTTTTCCTCCGATCCGGGCATCGTCCGCGCGCTTCACTTCCTGGCTCCTCCCGGATACCAGGCCATCGTCGAGCTGTGCAGTGAAAACGGCCGCAGCAAGCGGCGCAACGCCTCGGCCGATACGTGGTCCCCGGAAGAAGATGAGGTCCGCATCTATTTTGAGCGCACCGACGACGCCGAAGCCGCTCCGCGTGCCGCTCGCGCCCCGCGTGCAGCCATCGAACACGACGACGAGGACGACGACGGCCAGGAGGCGCAGATCCCCGCCGACCTCGACGCCCGCGTGAAGGAACTGTGCGCCGCTCTGGCCGAAGCCGAACGCGGCGGCCATGCCTTCATCGCTCTCAAGTGGTTCCGCGACTCCTTCCTGCCCCGCAAGGCTTTTCGCTGGAACCAGCACCCCGAATCGCGCCAGGCCGTCCTCGCCGAGGCCATCCAGCGCGGCGTGGTCATCACCAGCAAGATCGCCAATCCCAAGACCCCCGCCTACCCGACCACCACCATCCGCCTCAACCGCGCCGAGGCCGGCATTCCCGAAGAGGCGCAGCGCTTCCATCCCGTCGCCGTCCATGGCGACTCCATCGCCGAGGCCATCGAAGAGGAACGGGGGAACTTGTGAGCTGCTACTTCCTCGAGTCCACGGCCTTCGCCAAGCTCTTCGTTCAGGAACAGGGAACCGACGCGCTGATCCGCCTCATGGAGGCTGTCGAGGACAATCGCAAGCTCATCTCCGCTTCCACGCCTCTGGAGGTCTACGCCGCCATCCGCCGCCGCGAGCGTTCCGGTGGAATCTCTGCCGAAGACGCCGCCGCCGCCCTCGACATCCTACGCCTGGAAGCCGCCCGCATGGTCCAGGAGCCGCTCAACCCCGCCGTCCTTGAAGCCGCTCGTCAGCTCATCGATCGCACCACGCTGCGGTGGCCCGACACCCTCCAGTTGGCCGCAGCCATCGTCGCCCGCGACATGTTCCAGAACACCGAGATCATCTTCGTCTCCGCTTCGCCGCAGTTGCTCGAAGCCGCTAAAACCGAAGGCTTCCACACCCTCGACCCGGCGAAGGAAGCTCCCGAACCAGCAACCGTGGCAGAATGATCTTTCGCTCTGCGACGAATTGGTCCGCGCCGACTCCAATAGACCTATGCCCTTTTTTCGCAAACGGCTTCCGGAGCCGGGCGACACAACGTTGAATCATGAGGCGGAGGACATCAGCCCCGCACACGTCGCCCTCATGTCCATCAGTGTTGGCGCCATCGTGGCCAACATCTATTACATCCAGCCGCTTTTGTCCGCTATCGCTTCCACCTTCAGCATCTCCGTGCCGCAAGTGGGAGCCGTGGCCATGCTCACCCAGTTGGGCGCCGCCTCGGGCATGCTCCTGTTCGTCCCCCTCGGCGATACCAAAGAGCGCCGCCGCCTCATCGGCCGCCTTCTCATCGCCGAGTCCGTTTTCCTCGCGCTCATGGCCGCCGCGCAGAATTATCTCTGGCTGGCCCTGGCAAGCCTGGGCATCGGAATCGCCGCGTCCACCGTCCACCTGATCGTTCCTTTCGCCGCGCAGCTTGCCTCGCCCGCCCGCCGCGGCGCTGCAGTGGGAGCCGTCCTCTCCGGCCTGTTGCTGGGCATTCTGCTGGCCCGCACCTTCAGCGGACTACTCGGTGCATGGCTGGGCTGGCGCGCCATCTACTGGCTGGCGTCGGCCATCATGCTGTTGCTCGCCGTCCTCATCCGTTTTGGCCTGCCCCCCAGCAAACCGGCGCTCAAACTCTCCTGGCCCAGCCTCATCCGCTCGGCCGCCGTCCTCGTCCGCACCCAGCCCGTGCTGCGCGAGTCAGCCGCCCTCAGCGCCATCCTCTTCTGCGCCTTCAGCGCCTTCTGGACTACCCTGGTCTTCTTTCTTGAGACCCCGCCCTATCACTACGGAAGCGCCGTCGCCGGCCTCTTCGGCCTGGTAGGCGCTGCCGGCGCTGTCTCTGCCCCCGCCGTCGGCCGCCTTGCCGATCGCTACGGCGCACGCCGCAACGTCCTCATCGCCATCCTCGTGACCCTCGCCTCGTTTGCCGTCTTGTATCTCTTCGGCACCCGCATGACGGGCCTCATCGCGGGAGTCATCCTTCTCGACATCGGCGTGCAATCTGCCCACGTCTCCAACCAGACGCGCATCTACGCCCTGCTCCCCGAAGCCCGCAGCCGCCTCAACATGGTCTACATGATCTGTTACTTCATCGCCGGCGCCCTCGGCTCCCTGGCCGGCAGCGTCCTCTGGCATCATTTCGCCTGGGCTGGCGTCTGCGCCCTCGGCTCCCTTCTCTCCCTGGCAGGCTGCGCCGTCTACGCGTTCACCATGCACAAAGAGACGGCCTCTCTGGTTGCGCCGTAGCATCGGGTGCTCCAAAGCCTGCCCTGGGCGAAGCCGAACGGTCTCGCCTTTGAGCCCTGGGGAAGCGAACAGCCGATTCGCGCAATCCCAGTATTGAGGTATAGACCGGCTCATGAAATGCGGATAGCGTCGGAACGCCATGGCATACAATTTGGCCAGACCTGCAGTTTCACGTCTAAAGAATCAAACGAGAGGGATTGTTCGATGACCCGTCCACTGAAGCACTGTTTCCTGGTTCTCATGGTCTTCCTGATCTCCGGCTCGGCAATGCTGCTGAGGGCCGAAGCCTCAGAACGAGCCAGGACCACCCTTGGCAAGGCGCTCCTTGGCAAGGACGTGAAGGCCCTGCTCGACATGCCCGCCTACAAGGAGGGCATCGATCTGTACGTCTATCCCAAGGGCGAAAAGCGTCTCGACGAACGCGGCATCGATCTCAAGGAGTTGAGTAAATTCCTGAAGGACAAGGGCGTGGGCGTAGAGCGCGACGAGTGGGTCACCGTCACCGACGTGAAGGTGGACAGCGACCGTGTCGAGATTCAGCTGGGCGGGGGCGGCGAGGGCCGCGGCGCCAGCAAGAACGCCGAAAAGAAGGGCGCGGGGTTCAAGCGCGCCGGCGGATCGCGCATCAACTTCCGCTTCGGCCGCGACCTGGCCGATGGTGACATCACGCTCGATGCGTTTCTTCCCCTGCTGGAGCGCGTGCTCGACATGGGCAAGCTGCACGAGAATATGGAAGTGCAGGGACTGCCGTCCGAGTTCCAGGAAGCCATCCGCGCCAAGGACGTGGTGCAGGGCATGACCTACCAGATGGTCCTGCTCAGCGCCGGCGAACCCGATCAGAAGAAGGTGGAAGACACCACCGACGACAGCCTCCACGAAACCTGGTACTACCTCCGCGACGGCCATCGCTGGGTGGTCAAATTCATCAACGGCAAAGTCGCCAAGGTGCAGGTATTCTGAGAACCAGCGCAGAAGCGGTCGTGATCGAGTGGGTCTCGAAAGGACACGAATTCAGTCGTGCCGCTCGATAGCCCGATTCGTTCGTGGCTTGAGCCGCTGTGGGAATGCAGATAGGGACCATGCAGAAAAGGGGAAATCTCGAGAGTGCAATATCGGGCGAACCACCAGTGACGAGCTTTCAAGGAAGGGTTGGGCCGGTCCGCTTGGCGCATTCGCGATTGGAGAGACCCCAGAGGGAGATGCTCCCCGGTCCAATTCTTGGGCTGAACTAATAGTCTGGATCGAACTCCTTGTCCCAAATGGGTTGACTGAGCACCCAGTCCCGATATTTCGTAATTTTCTTAAGGAGGTCCTTCGAATATGGAAGAGCCGGCTCAGCCACCGATTTCTAAACCGGACCTACCGCCCACTCGTTTGAGCAAAATGGGAAGTGCACATCACAAGTTACGAAGCCTCGTCCATAAAAACTATACCTGGGTTGTTCTCGTCGGCAGCCTTATTGTGTCCGGCACATTGACTGTTCGAGACAACATCCGAGACAAGGCAAGAGATTTCAACCAATCGATGGAAACTCGACGCTTCTTCAGCGGGTTAGGAGAACTCGGAAATCGGGAGCTTCTCCACATTGACCAGCTAAACGATAAAGTCGACCAGCTGGCCTCCGGCGCGAGGCGCTCAGACAACCAGGCCCTCACGCTACAACTGAACGACCAGGTGGTTCCGCTAAGGCGGCAATTGGAGCAAATCGATATCGACTTGATAAGCGTGTCCCTGCTGGCCGAACTTCTTCCTTCGGAGCACTTCACCGAGCAGGAAGATTTCCTCGCCAGGTCTTCGGGGTTTTTGAAGGCGAGAATTGACGCTCTAGCGAAAACCGAGGCGAGCAGAGGAGACCAACCGGTCAAAGGCGGAGAAGCCACGTACGAAAGACTCGTAAAAGATATAGACGAATACGGCACTCACGCGAAAGGCTATCGACTGATGGTGGAGAGTGCGGCGTATCGAAAAGCGCAAGCCTACGAGCGCCTTTACACCCTCACAACCTACTTGAGCTATAGTCTCATTGCATTTGGGTTAGCCTTGACAATCACCGGCCGATTGATTGGAAAGCCCGGGGAAGCCCCTGAAATCAAGATTGGGGGCTAATCGACGCTAGACAGCGAATTTCCAGGTTGGGAACCGTTCACTCCCGCCGGAACCTATTCGCCTGCTCAAACTCGTCCCGCAGCGCCGGCGTGCGCAGATTTTCGCGCAGATGTGCTAGCCTCTGCTCCAGCGCATGCAGCGCCGTCTGCACCGCCTCCGTGTTCGTGTAGGCAATGTCGCGCCACATGGAGTAGGGACTCGCGCCCAGCCGCGTCATCTCGCGCAGAGCCCGCCCGCCCACATCCTTGAGCTCCGGCGCATCGCCCACCTCCTCTTCGAGCAGCGCGCTCAGTGCCGTGGCCACAAACTGCGGCAGGTGGCTCACCCAGCCCACCAGCTCATCGTGCCGCGCGGCATCAATGTCGAGAGTCTTCGACCCCATCGCCCCGACCCACTCCCGCCATCCCTGCGCGAGTGCCGCAGAATGTGGTGAGCGTTCCCATGTGGGATCGTCGGTAAACAGCCACACCGCCCCGCGAAACAGGTTGGCATCGCCCAGCGCCGCGCCGCCGCGCTCCTTGCCCGCCATGGGATGCCCGGGCAGAAACGCCGCCCGCTCCCGCGTATTGAACAGTCGCCCCGCCGCCGCCGTAATCTGCGCCTTGGTGCTGCCCACATCGGTCACCAGATGCTCCGGCCCGAGCTCGCCCGACAATTGCTCCATCCAATCGAGCGTGGCGTAGATGGGCACGGTCAGCAGCACCACCTGGCTCTCCCGCGCCGCCTCAAGTGCGTCCGCTGCCACCGCATCCACCGCGCCCATCGCAAGCGCGGCCTGTCCGCCCTCCGCGCCGCGGTTCCATCCGGTGATGGCGCCGCGAAACCCCGCCGCGCGCAGCGCCAGCCCCGCCGATGTCCCCAGCAGTCCCGTGCCCAGAATGGCAATGCGCTCGATCATCGTCCCCTCAGACCACCGCACTATGCGCCGAGATTCCGCCTCGTGCACACATCAATTGTTCGGCGTGATGTGAAGTACCTCCGCCGGGCCTTCCGAACTGTCCTCTTCCTCATCCTGGGAGTCGAGACCATATAACTTGCTCCTAGACAGGAAATGCATAACTGTTATCAGGAGACCACCGAAGACCATCCCGAATCCCGTGAACCAATCGTGGTAGCTGGCGTCTCTAAAATCCTCGAGCCTGGTTACAAGGGCGGGATTGTGGTCAAAGTAAACGAGAACCGGAGCGCCAACCGCGCATCCCTTCGATGTAAGCGCTGTTCGGCAAGCATCACCTCCGCCGTTGAGCACTACTCCGTCGATTTTGAATCTGTAGTAGACAGAGGCGCTCTTTCCCCCACTGACGTAGGTAACTATTCCGACCGTTGTCTTTTCGCGCTTTGCCGAATCCGAATCTCTCCAATAGAAGTAGAAGCATGCACATCCAGCGAGAAACAGGATACCAGCGACAATCAACGATCCCCGTGAGCTAAAAAACATCTGATTCCCCGCGTGATGGAATTGTAAAAGGTGTTCAGTCCCAATCTCAGAGACTTCTTCCCACCGCCTCGGCAATCACCCGCAGCTCCCCCACCAACTTCTCAAACTGGTCGAGAAACAGCGTCTGCGCCGCGTCCGACGCCGCCTTGTCCGCATTGGGATGAATCTCGATCATCAGAGCATCCGCGCCCGCCGCGACAGCCGCCTTGGCCATTGCCGGAACCATGTCGCGCCGTCCCGTCCCGTGCGAGGGATCGCCCACAATCGGCAGGTGCGACAGCTTCTTCACCACCGGAATCGCTGCAATGTCCATCGTGTTGCGCGTCGAAGTTTCATACGTCCGAATCCCGCGCTCGCACAGAATCACGTCGTAGTTCCCGCCGGACAAGATGTACTCGCTCGACAGCAGCAGCTCCTCAATGGTGGCCGCAATCCCTCGCTTCAGCAGGATCGGCTTGCGCACCTGCCCCAGTTCGCGCAGCAGGTTGAAGTTCTGCATGTTCCGCGCCCCCACCTGGAAGCAATCCACGTACGGCTGCATGGCTTCGATCTGCGAGATCTCCATCACCTCGCTCACGGTGAGCAATCCGTGCGCGTCCGCCGCCTCGCGCATCAGCTCAAGGCCCGGAATGCCCAGCCCCTGAAACGCGTAAGGCGAGCTGCGCGGCTTGAACGCCCCCCCGCGCAGAAATCCGCCGCCCACGGCCTTGACGCACGCGGCAATGGCAAAAATCTGCTCGCGGTTCTCAATCGCGCATGGGCCGGCGATGATGGCCACCTGATTGCCACCGATGGTTGCGCCGTTGGCGAACTCCACCACCGTCCCCTCCGGCCGCCACGCTCGCCCGGCCAGCTTGTAGGGCGCACTGATGCGATGCACGTGCATTACGCCCGGAAACACTTCGAACTTGCTCAAATCCAGGCTGGCGGTCGATCCTACGCCCGCCAGAATCGTTTGCGTTTTCCCCGTTGTCCGGTGAACATCCACCCCCGCCTCTTCCATCGCTTCAATGACGGCGTAGATCTGTTCCTCGGTGGCCTTTTCCTGCATGGCTACAATCATTGCTTCTTCCCTGTCTCCGGCGTCTCAAGCGCCTGTTCCGTGCCAGGCTGGTGTGCCTGGGCGTTCCTCTCCGATGCCAACTCGTCCCTCTGCAGGGCCCGCATCACGTCGATGATGCGCTCGTAGATATGCGTCAGCTCGATGTCCGGCAGCGGGCCCTTGTTGTGAGCGCGCACATTCGCATAGATCACCTTCTCGCGCGCCGGCTCGTACACCGGCAACTGCGTCGCGGCTTTCAGGTGGCCGATCATCTGCGCGGCCCGTGCCCGCTCGCTCAGCAACTCCACAAGCTGCTGGTCCAGCACATCGATTTGCTTCCGCAATTCTTCCAGCGTCATTGCATCCTCGTGTTGAAGAGCTAGCTGTCAGCTTCTAGCTACTCTTGCTTGGGCCCGTTTCAGGGGTTTTCAATGAACCTTTATCGCGCAGAAAGTGGGTTATGAGCTAGAGGCTAGAAGCTAGCGGCTCGTTCTTCTCACCGGGCCAGCGCCGCCTCAGGCAGCTGCAGGCCCTTGATAAATCGGGCCACCGCGCCGGGCGCAGTTTCCGCAGTGGAGTGTTCGATCAACTCCACAATCGCACTGCCGATCGCCGCGGCATCCGCGAACTCCGCCACCTGGGCGACATGTTCCGCATTCGAGATGCCGAACCCCACGGCCACTGGCAGCGTGCTCCATTGCCGGATGCGCTCCACCAGCGTCGCCGCGTCGCTCGTCAAACTCTGCTGCGTCCCCGTAATCCCCACCCGCGAAATGGCGTAAATGAATCCTTTGGAATGCGTCGCGATGGCTTCAAGCCGCTCGTCGGGACTGGTTGGCGCAGCCAGAAAAATCGGCGCAAGTCCCACGCGTTCCATCTCCGTCAAATACTCGCCCGCCTCTTCCACAATCAGGTCGATCACCAGTACGCCATCCGCCCCGGCCGCCGCTGCGTCGTCCGCAAACCTGCTCAGCCCGTAGCGCAAAATCGGATTCAGATACGTGAAGATCACGAGGCCCGCCTGGGGCCGCGCCGCGCGAATCTCATGGGCAACGGCGAGCACATCCTTGAGTCGCGTTCCTCGCGCAACCGCGCGCTCCATCGCCCGCTGAATCACCGGCCCGTCCCCCAGTGGATCGCTGAACGGCACGCCCAGTTCGATCACATCCGCACCCGCATCGATAGCCGCAACTGCAATGGCCCTGGTTGCATCAAGGCTCGGGTCGCCGGCAGTCAGATACACCACCAGCCCCGGTTTGTGATTGAAAGTAATCGCCATCGAAATGCCCGCTTGAGCCCCTCTTAGCTTGCACGAAACTTCATCAAGAAAATGAACTGTCATCCTGAGCGAAACGCTTTTCAGCGGAGCCGAAGGACCTGCTTCTTGGGATTTCCGCGTGACATGCGAAATCCCCGTGCCCCATCTTTGCGCCGGCTTTTCGAGGAAAAGACTGTCGCAAGGGTGGGAAGCAACCAGCTCTGTGCGAGCGAATAGCGAGCGGCTGCCCCACCGCAGGGGTTTACAGCTTCAACTCGCGCGCCAAAATCCCCATATCCTTGTCGCCGCGCCCGGAAAGGTTCACCACTAGTATGTCATGCACCGTCATCGTAGGAGCAATCTTCAGCGCCTCCGCCACCGCGTGCGCGCTCTCCAGCGCGGGCAGAATCCCCTCCGTCCGCGCCAGCCGCACTACCGCATCGAGCGCGGCCGCATCGTCCTGCGAGACGTACTCCGCGCGCCCTGAATCGTGCAGTGCCGCATGCTCCGGCCCAATCGACGCGTAGTCCAATCCCGCACTCACCGAATGCGTCAGCGCGATCTGCCCATCCTCATCCTGCAGCACATAGGAATAGGTGCCCTGCAGTACCCCCGGCGACCCTCCCCGGAACCGCACCGCGTGATCGCCCAGCGCCGTCCCGCGCCCCCCGGCCTCCACGCCGATCAGCCGTACCTGACGATCCGGAATGAACTCGTAGAAAGCCCCAATCGCGTTTGACCCTCCGCCCACGCATGCAATCACCGCCGTCGGCAGCCGTCCTTCCTTTTCGAGAATCTGTTCCTTCATCTCGCGGCTGATGCAGCGATGAAAATCGCGCACCATGGTCGGGTAAGGATGCGCCCCCAGCGCCGACCCCAGCAGGTAATAGGTCGTCCTGACGTTGGTGACCCAGTCCCGCATCGCCTCACTGATCGCGTCCTTCAGCGTCTTCGACCCCGATGAAACCCCGCGGACCTCCGCGCCGAGCAGCCGCATGCGCAGCACGTTCAGCTCCTGCCGCGCCATGTCCACATCGCCCATGTAGACAACGCATTCCAGGCCCAACAGCGCGCACACGGTCGCGGTCGCCACTCCATGCTGCCCAGCCCCCGTCTCGGCAATGACGCGCTTCTTGCCCATCCGTTTTGCCAGCAGCCCCTGGCCCAGCGCGTTGTTGATCTTGTGCGCCCCTGTATGCAGCAGGTCCTCGCGCTTCAAATAAATCTTCGCCCCGCCCAGCTGCTCCGTGAGCCGCTTGGCAAAGTAGAGTGGCGTAGGCCTGCCGGCAAAGTCCTTCAATAGCCCCGCCAACTCCGCCTGAAACGCCGCGTCATTCTTGGCGATGCCGTACTCATGCTCCAACTCGACAAGCGCCGCCATCAGCGTCTCCGGCACATACCGCCCGCCATAAACGCCAAACCGCCCCGCCCGCGACTCGGACGGAACAGAGGGTAGAATTACGGATGCCATTTTTGGGACCTCCTGCGCGACTCCCAACTAGTCGAGAACTCTTAGTTTACTTGAGAATTGAGGCCTCCGACCCCTTTTCAGACAGCGCCCTAAAGCTAGGACGTTGAAAATGTTCCAAGGTTATTTGCAAATGGTGTCAAGTGACTGGTCAGTGCTAAGTTCTCTCTGTCTCATGCGGCGATCTCCGCGCCGCAATTGTTGGATTGCGAGGCGTTGTTGGCCTCCTTGTAGCGGCGGAGAATAATTCTCAGTTTGTGCGGGAGCACCG